>Ga0209407_1000804_pt1 | contig 36504 bp, 22 predicted proteins | sample AD_JPNHG3_MetaG_FD_184410 | JGI IMG/M metagenome (GOLD analysis project Ga0209407, IMG submission 184410) | Active sludge microbial communities of municipal wastewater-treating anaerobic digesters from Japan - AD_JPNHG3_MetaG (SPAdes) (version 2) | ecosystem: Engineered > Bioreactor > Anaerobic...
TGAGAAAAAACCGAGTCACTAGCCACTCGCCCACCGCTCCGCGCTCCGCGCGGATTGACTGACGCCGCGCGGAATTGGTACCCTGAACCAAACTCCAATTGTAAGCCCACCCCGTAAACAGCAGGTGTCCGGTATGATGATCCATGTTCTCCGCGCAAAGAATCGCGTCCCGCTGTGCGTCGCATTTGTCGCTTTGGCACTGACCGCCGCATCTCAGTCCATCTACGAAAGCGTATGCGGGGAAGCGCGTCACATTTCGCGTACTTCTCTGGCGGTCGCCGCGCCGCGCGAGGTTTGGGAGACCACGCTAAAGCAACGCAGATCGATGTGGCACGAGATGCTGGGGCTGTCGCCCATGCCCGAGCGCGGCCCCCTGAAGGCGACTGTGACAGGGGTACTCGATCGCGGCGACTATGTGGTCGAGAAGATTCATTTCCAGAGTCTTCCCGGTGCCTACGTGATAGGCAACCTCTACCGTCCGGCGAAGGTGACCGGACGCCTGCCCGCAGTCTTGTACCTGTGCGGGCACTCCAAAGGGAAGGTCAATCCGCCGTATCAGGCCAATCCGCGTTGGTTCGGCCAGCACGGATACGTGGCGCTTGTGCTGGATCCCATACAACTTGGAGAGTCGCAAGGATTTCACCACGGCACCTATAGCGAAAAACGCTGGGATTGGCCCAGCCGGGGCTACACGCCTTTGGGCACGGAGGTGTGGAATGCCATGCGCGCGCTCGACTACTTGGAGACCCGGCCTGACGTTGACGCTGGTCGTATGGGTGTGACCGGCCTCAGCGGCGGCGGCGTTGTTTCATGGTGCCTCGGGGCGGCGGACGAACGGGTCAAGGTTGTGGTACCGGTGTGTCAGAGCGGCAGTATCGAAGATGTAGCGATAGACCGCTCCGCCGACGGTCACTGCGACTGTGCGTTCTGGATCAACTATTACCGCTGGTGCTGGCCTGACATCGGTTCGCTGATAGCGCCACGCGCCTTGTTGATCGCCTCCGGCACGGAAGATATCTTGTGGCGTCCGTCAGGTTTCCGTGATGTGGCGCACCGCATCCGCGGCCAGTACATAGCACTGGACGCTACGGGACACTTTGATCTGGTCGAAGACGTCGCGCCGCACGGTTATACGCCAAAGTTGCGTAAGGCCATTTTCACGTGGTTCAACAGGCACCTGAAGGGCGACCCCACGCCGGTCGAGGATGACGTGACCGAGTTCGTCGAGCCGGAGGAGAACCTGCTGGTGTTCGGCGGCAAGTTGCCCGCAGACGACCTCACGCGGACGATCGACACCGTGCTGGTCCAACATGGCGCGCAGCCTGAAGTCACGACTGCGGCGGAGTGGCAGGCGCACCAGCGGGACGCGCTCGAACGGTTGCGCGCGTCAACATTCCGTAACATTCCGGCTGACCACGCGCCGCGCGGACGTAACGTCCGCCAAGATGGCAGCACGAAAAACGGAGAGTTTTTCATCACCCGCGAGTTCGCGTCATGCGACGGACTCAACCTGCGCGTGAAGATCATGCGGCGCGCCGGTGCGCCGCAGCCTGTGCCGACGGTGGCGTACGCCATTCAGCCTGCGGCGAAAAGCACGTTTTCCGGTGGCGGCTCTTCGCGTCCGGCCATCGCCGCACCACTGACGACCGCCGGCGTCGAGGTTCGCAATACGGGTTTCACTTCGGTCGGTCCGGGGTACCTGTGGACGTTACGGCGGACCTACCCGCTCTTGGGGCAGACGCTGCCTGAACGGCAGGTGTGCGACCTGCTGGCTGGCATCGCGCTGTTGCGACGGGACACCCCCACCGGCCCGGTGGCCTTGTACGGGCAGGGACACACGGCGGTGCTGGCGGTTTATGCGGCCTTGCTCGATCCAGAGGTCAGCGAGGTCATCCTCGCTGGCTTGCCCGAGAGCCACACCGACCCCAATACGCCTGAATTTCTGGGCGTTCTGCGCGTCGGCGATCTGCCGCACAACCTCGCGTTGCTGTGGCCGCGCCCCATCACGTTCATAGGCACCGTACCGCCGGCCTACGCATACACGCGGCAGGTCTACGAAAAACTAGGCACCGCCGACCGCTTCCGAGTGATCGACAGTGCGAAAGCATGGCGTCCGCTGTAGGTCAGGCTTGATAAGGCTTACTTCTCCAGCGCGGCCTTGATCTCGGCCAGCTTCGCCTTGAGCGCGTACGGCATGCGACTGCCGAACGGCTCGTACGATTTAGCAACAGCCTCGATCTCCTTCTTCCAGCCTTCGACGTCCACGGAGAGCAACTCCTTCATCGTCTTCTTCATCTCGGACGCACTACGCTGCGGATCGACATACCCGGTCATATCGATCGCGTCAGGCGTCGGCAGGAAGCCGATGGGCGTCTCCACCGCCTTACCCTTGCCTTCGATGCGCTCGCAGACCCACTTCAAGACGCGGATGTTGTCGCCAAAGCCGTTCCACATGAAGCCCTTTTCGTCCTTGCGGAACCAGTTCGTGAAGAACACCTTGGGTAGCTTGTTCACATCCGTGCGCAACGGCATGGTCAGCCAGTGCAGCATGTAATCGGCCGCATTGTAACCGAAGAACGGCAGCATCGCCATCGGGTCACGACGAACCACGCCGACCTTGGCGAGGTTAGCGGCGGTGGTTTCGGAGCCGGCGGCGGAACCCATGAACACCGCATGCGTCCAGTCCTTGGCCTGGTTCACTAGCGGGATTACAGTCGGGCGGCGACCGCCAAACAGGAAGGCGGAAACCGGCACGCCGTTGGGATCTTCCCACTCGTCGGCGATCACCGGGCACTGCGCGGCAGGCGCGGTGAAACGGGCGTTCGGATGCGCGGCCTTGACCTTCTTGCCATCTTTGTCGACCGTATCAGGCGTCCAATCGTTGCCCTGCCAGTCGATCGCGTGCGCCGGTGCCGGCACGCCCATGCCCTCCCACCAGATGTCGCCATCGTCGGTGAGCGCGCAGTTCGTGAAGATCGTGTTCTTCGTGATCGTGCGCATGGCGTTGGGGTTGCTGTCCATCGAGGTTCCCGGCGCCACGCCGAAGAAACCGCTTTCGGGGTTGATCGCGTACAGGCGGCCGTCCTCGCCGATTTTCATCCACGCGATATCGTCGCCGATCGTCTCGACCTTCCAGCCCGGGAGGCGCGGCTCCATCATGGCGAGGTTGGTCTTGCCGCACGCGCTCGGGAAAGCCGCCGTGATGTAATTCACCTTGCCCTCCGGCGAGGTGAGCTTCAGGATCAGCATGTGTTCGGCCAGCCAGCCCTCCTTGCGGGCGAGGCTGGAGGCGATACGCAGCGCCAGGCACTTCTTGCCGAGCAGGGCGTTGCCGCCGTAACCCGAACCGAACGACCAGATCTCGCTCGTCTCGGGGAAGTGCGAGATGTACTTCTTCTCAAGCGGGGCGCACGGCCAGGGCACATCCTTCTGTCCCGGCTTCAGCGGCGCGCCGACCGAGTGCAGGCACTTGATGAACTCGCCGTCCTTGCCCAACTGCTTCAGCACCTTCGTGCCGACGCGGGTCATGATGATCATGTTGACCACAACGTAAGGCGAATCGGTCAGCTCGACGCCGATCTTGGAGATAGGCGAGCCGATCGGTCCCATCGAGAAGGGAATCACGTACAGCGTGCGGCCCTTCATGCACCCTTTGTAGAGGCCAGTCATCGTCGCCTTCAACTCGTCCGGGGCCACCCAGTTGTTCGTCGGGCCGGCATCCTCGCGCTTTTCTGTGGAAATGTATGTGCGGTTTTCGACGCGCGCCACGTCCGACCAGTGCGAGCGGGCCAGATAGCATCCCGGGCGCTTCTTGGGGTTGAGTTTGACGAACGCGCCGCTCTCGACCATGCTCTCGCAAATCGCGTTGTATTCCTTCTTGGTACCGTCACACCAGTGGACATTCTTCGCCTGGGTCAATTTGGCAAAATCATTCACCCACTTGATCAGCTCTTCGTGCCGGGTGGGATACTTGGCGGCGGATGCCTTGGCGGCTTTCGTCTTTACAGTCGTCTTACACGCGCGTTTTGCGGTTCTTTTACAGGACATTTCGAGGTCTCCATGCTTGGTCTTTTTGCCACTCTAGCGGCCCGCCCAAGCTCCGGGCATGAGCAGCGGTAAAGTTGGCGCAACATGGTACAAATCATTCCGCCCACCGACAAGTGAAAAAAGAGATGGTGAAAAAAGAGATGGTCGGGATGCTCTTCTCGTTGTCTTGAAAGTCCCGCAGGTGCTGTTCGCCAAACTCGCGCTGATTCTTGGGCCGCCGCGCGTGCCTTGACGCGCACGGTCGTGAGCCGCTCGCTGAAGCCGCCGCCTTTCTCAAAGGCGGCTCCCTGCGCGGCGATCTGCCGATTGAGCATGTTCATGGCGCGGCCGATGATGATCAGCATGGCGTTGGCCACCACGATATCGTCGTCGCTGTCGAGCCACCGGGCGTATCTCTTGCGCTGCTCCAGCGCGTGCTTGGCGGACTCGTGAACCATGTCGTCGTGGAACGGGGCCGGATCGAGCGTGATCGCGTTGATGGCCTTGGCCTCGGGCGAATGGACCGACCACGGAATCTGCCCGTGATCCATAATCCAGATCTCGTAGTCCCCGCGCAGTTCGCTCAGGCTCGCTCGTGCGACGTCGGTGAGTTTCATCTCCGTGTCCTTGGACGTCGCGGAACGTTCCGAGCCCTCGATGATGTTCTGTCGCCCGCTGCGCGCGGCCTGCGTCATCTGGTCGTACTGGCGGCCTTTGGGGTCGTAGAACTTCTGCCCCGCCTCGCGGATGTCATGCGTGATGAAGCGACGGCAGAAGCGGAGCGTCTCAAGCTGGATGATCGTGGCAAGCGTGAAAGAGTGCAACTTGCGGAAACCGCCGCTTTTGTCGAAGAGTTCAGACGTGGTGTTCTCCTGGCCTGGGGTTAGGTTAAGGGACCGGATTGACCAGATTGACCTCATTGACAGTAAAAATAACAAGCCCCGTCAATGAGGTCAATGAGGTCAATCAGGTCATCTCACAACCCGCCCGAAGGTGTTGACCAACTGCTAACCGCGCGCAACGCGGTAGTGCGCGGCGATCTCGTCGGCAGTCAGTGCGCGCGCGTAAACCGCCACTTCGCCGCAACGCCCCTCGAACCCGGCGTCGTTGTTTTCCGCCGTGCCGCCGACCCATATCGTTTCGGCGCGCACAGGCAATGCCGTAACTGCCGTGAGTTCAGGCGTCGTGCGCCCGTCCAGATAGACACTCACCCGCTCGCCGTCGCGGACCAGTGCCACATGGTGCCAGCTCTCTGCGGCCACCCAGTTACGCAACGGCACCTCTGTCTGTCCAGCGACCGCCCCGGCAAGGTCTTTACCGGTGTGGAAGATCAACCGCCCCGGCGACCTTGCGGTACCGCTGATCGCCAACCGGTCGCCAGCCGCGCCGCACGCGAACAGGTATCCGGTCACCGGCCGCGCGTCGTTCGGCATGCAGTTGTAAAACCAAAGCTCCACCGTGTAGGCGCGCCCCAGATCCGGCAACGGCGCCGTGAACGGCACGCCGACAAAGTGCGGCACGCGGTTCTCTTTGCCCAGTCCAGGGAAGGCCGGTGCCTGTGCGCCCAGCATGGCGTAGGCCGTCGGATGACCGAACGTACCGAGGTGCGCCCCGTCCACCGCGTTCACGGCACTGGGCCCGTTCCATTCGTCCATGCGCCAGAAGATCGCCGGGCGGGAGGCCAGCACGGCGGCGGCATACGGCACCGTCGGCGCCGGCCGCTGCGGACGGCGCTTTCCGTCGTACAGCCCATCCAGCAGACGCTGAACCGTCGCGATGATGGCGGGCTCGGCACCCGCCTCCAGACAACTCGAACGCGCCAGCCATGTGGTGTATCCCCCCATCGCCATCTGCTCGGGCGGCGGCAGATAACCGTCATACCCGTTGGCCAGCATCACCGTGAAGGTATGCTCGAACGGGCTCTGCGCCGCGATGCGCAGTCCGGTGATCGCAAACACTTCGCAAGGAACCCCCACCATCGCCAGCGACCCGATGCGCAACGCTTGCAATTTCAGCTTCCGGGTCGGCGGCATGTCGGCCAGAATCAACTGTTCGCGCGCGTACACGCTGCTCTGTGAATCCGCCTTCTCCCGCCCGGCCTCGACATCAGCCAACACGCGCTTCGCCCACTCCGTCTTGGGAGGGCGTACCTTCAATTCCAACTCGCACTCGCGCATGTCAAGCGGCAGCCACGTCTGCCACTCGATCCGCCGATACGCACGGACCGCCGCGTTCGCCACCGTTTCAGCGATGGACTGCTTGTCAAACGGCACCCGCTTCTCCAGCGTGTAGTCAACGAGATAAGCGTCACCGCTCACGCCGTTCGCGAGCACACCGACAAACGGCTGGCCTTCGCCGCCCGCTTCGAGCAACTCGCCCACCCGCTGCGCAAAGATGCCGAAGTAGTCCGCCGAAAGCGCTGCGGACCCGACATAGTGAATGGAGAAACTCCCGAACAGGGCCAGCGGCGAGCCATCCAATCTGCGCACGGCCAGCACATTGACATCCGGATTCATCGGCCCGGACGGCTCTTCCCAATCCGGATTGCGATGGCCGGGATGCATGGTCGCGCGTGTGGTGAGTTCTCCGAACGGATCACGCTTGATGCGGTCGGGACGGGCGATCCAGCGACGCGACTGCACCACCTCCGGCAGCTTCTCCACCGCCCACCCTACCTGAGCCGGTTCGCGCCGCTCCATGGCTTTGCTGATGCCTTCCGCGATCTTCCCCGGCAGCCAGGCGCGGTAACGCAAATCAGGATCGGTGCCCAAGATGCCGACCGACGCCGGCGCGGAGTGCGTGTGGGTGGCGGAGATGAAAATCCGTTCCGTCGGGATGCCGGTCATGCCGCTGGCCAACCGCTTGGCTTCATCCATTAACTCGCGGTCCAGCACACAGCTATCGACAACCGCCATCGCGATCTGCCCGCGACCGTCATCCAGCACCAAGCAGCGGGCGTGCAGTGGATCCAGTGCTTTTTCCGCATAGACCGGCTTAAAGTTTCCATTCACCACGATCGGGAAATGCTCGGGCGTGATGTCCTGCGCAAAGGCTCCCGCGCGGAAAACACCCGGCCGCTGCGGAATGATCGACCCACCCCATGTGAAACGCGGTGCCATCATCATCCCTGCAAGAGCCGTCCCCGAGACAGCCAGCATATCTCTTCGATTTACCATCTCTCCCCTCCTCTTCCTGAACGTGGCGGCCGACCACAACGGCACCGCCCCGGAATGTTCCGTTTGTTGACGGCGTTAACGTATCAAACCCCTCACCCTTTTCCAAGAACGCAAAAGAGGTGGGCGGTGATCGGTTAGTGACAGGGGATGCGAAGATCATGCGTTTCCGGGTTCCATTGCGCCACCATCGGTATCGCTATCGGTATCGGGATCGGTATCGCCGCCATCATTACACTTGTCGCTGCGAGCCACTGCGTGGGCGCAACAGTCGATTTCGAACCCGATAGCGATACCGATACCGATTTGGAGAACGTGAACGTTGGCCATACCCCGTGCACGCACTCGTTCACGTACCCGTACACGATAACTCTTCCCCCTCTGTCACTAACCGATTACAGGTGGGCGGCGTGACCGCCGCCGGTCAAGCAGACGCTTGCCCCTCCCGATGCTCTGTGGCGAAGCGGCCACTCAACGCACAATCTCGTAGAGATACGAGGCGCAGGCGGGATCGGCGGCGACATCGGCCACGAAGATGAGCTGGCCGTCGGCGTATGACGACGGGACCACTTGGCGGCGGCGACCGCCGGGCGTCAACGTCCACACCTGCCACGCTCCCGCTGCGAGGCGGATCTTAACGGTGGCACGTCCGGCACGCATAAGATGGGGTTGTGAACCCCACGCCAGCAGGATGCGCCGCCCTTCATCGGCATAGGTGGTCCCTGTGTTTTGCACGTCGGTCAGATGAGTCAGCAGCAACCGGCGCGAGGAGGCGATCGGCTCGTTGTCGAGGGTGCTCGCCCAGATCGTCGCGGCACTCCCGTCAAGATCGGCGACGAACGGCCCCGCCTTTACGGTGCCGCTCTCGGCGAAGCCGCCCACCGTGCGCGGTGTGTCGAGTGTGAACGAACCGGCGGCCGAATCGATCACGACGCCATCCGGCCCCGACTTCTCGACGATGGCCTTCATCTCCGCTTGCGGACGGTTGAACGGCCATACGTCAAGCGTCTCGACACCTTCAGGAGCCGCGTCCGCCACGAGCGAACCGATCTTGACGCGCCAAGCCGCCCAGTCCATCGCCCACGCGCTGGCGTAGCTGCCCTTGTGGTTGTCCGGATCGGCCAGTTTCGTCGGCGACAGCGCGAACGCGCAGGTACGTTCCGCCACATCGAGGTCGCGACGCAAAAAGAGGCAGATCGACGCGCGTTCCGCAGCAAGCCCGAGCGGATCACCGGACATATCAAAGAAACCGAGCGCCTTCGCGCGGTCAAGACCGTGGCTACCGTGCGTCCAGGCGAAGCGGACCAGACCGCTCCAATCCTGCCGTGCGCCGAGTGCCCCCGTGAGGATACCGCCGACGCCGCGGAAGCGTCCCGGCGCGGCGAAATTGTATTCCGTGATCGTGAACGGGCGGTCGAGAATCCGCGTCACCGCAAGGCGTTGCGTGCCTTGGTCAGGACCGCTCAACGGGTTTGTATTCGGACAGGAGGTCGGCAGACTCCAGTCGCGATCCAGAAAACGCGGGTGATCGACGTAAAAGTGATCGTCGGCGTAGTCGAACTCTCGTGCGCGGACGAGTTGCGATGCCGCGCTGTCGTTCCAGAAGTAGTTGTTCATGTTGGACGTGAGCGCCTTACACTTCATCTCCTCGCGAAGGAACTTCGTGACGCGCCGTGCAAAACGCGCCTCGGTCTCGGCGAAGGCTTTCTCATCGAACTTGTCGACGATGCCGAGCTGCTTCAAGGACCACCAGACGCCATTGAGGTTGCCCTCGTTCACAAACGAGAGCGTCGCCAGCGCGGGCTCGTCCGCAAGACGGCGTCCTGTGTATCGGTTGACGTGGCCGAGGAAAGCGCGCGCGTAAGCGAGGTAGTTTGAGAAGGCGTTCTCGTTGAAGAAAACGAGTCCCTTGAACTCCGTCATCGAGACATCGCCCGGACGGTCGAAGCCGAGCGACTTCCAAGAGATCGGACGACGGGAAACGAACAGGTCGGTCGTCATGTAGATGCCGTTTTCCACGCAAGCGGCCACCAGCGCATCGAAGCGCTCCATTGCCTTCGCGTTTAGTTCCGTGGAGCCGGGGGGCGAACCTTCCACAAGACAGCTCTCATGATGGTGGAAACGCAACATGTTGTAACCGATGCGGCGCAGGTTGCGCGCAAAGCGGCGGGCCGTCTCGGGGTCAGGCGCGTTGGCGTCGCCGCAGATGTTCACGCCATAGAAACGCTGGGGTACGCCGGGCAGCTTCTCAAACTCGAAGTGGTTTCCTTTGGCTACCAGCCAGCCGTGCTTTCCGGCGGGCGCTTCCGAACTCCCCCCGCCCATGCCGGAGAAATCAAGGGCCGATCCCGGTTCGATCTCGATCTCCGCCGCGAGCGGCACCCACTCCGATCCAGCCGTCAGGCGGACCGGCCCGACCTCGCGAAACGCGAACGGGCGTTCGCCCGAGAAACGTGCGGCGAGTTCACCGCGAAAGCCGAACTGGAGTTCGTAGACGACGAGCCCCCAGTCGCGAATCTCGCGCACAAGAACCTCTGTCGGCTTGCGGAAGTCGACCTTGAGACGCAGGGCACCGGACGCGTCCTGCAGCGCGAACGACGTCACCCGGTCGCTGCGCAACACATCGCGATTAGGGCGTCCTGCGTCAAGCGCGACCGTCTTATCGTCCGCCGTCACGCTGCCGCCGGCGTAGAGCGTTTGCGAGAATGTGGTGCGCACGGCCGCCCGTCCGGCAGACTTCGGCACGTTGTTTGTCGGCAGGCTCCAGACGGCTTCGACCGCGCCGTCGGTCGGCGTGAAGGTCGCCCGTCCTTCGATGGATTCGCCGCTCCCCTTCGGATCAAGGTTGACGCGGAAGAGATGGACAGACTTCGGTTCGGTGAACTTGGGCTCTGTCGCCGACCGACGGTTCCAGCCGTGCGCGAATACGCAGGGCTGGAAGTAGAGCGACGCATCGGGAAACTCAAGCGAACCGGCATAGCCGCCCAGAACCGGCAGCGTGTCACCAACAACCGACAGCGTCAGCGCCGCCATCACTCCAAACAGGATCTTCTTCATATCGTTCCTTACTCCTTCAAATCCATTCTCCGATCACACGATCTGCATCGGGAAAATCTCTTTCACTCCGTCTGCGGATCGTGCGATCACGACCACCTCTCCCGGCGCTTTCGTCGTCAATACGCCGTCCGAGGAAACCGTCGCGCGGTCGTTGAAATATGAGTAGAAGCTTTGATACTTATTCGCCGGATTCTGTCGCCGCGAAACGCGATCCGCATCATAACATCCCCATGTGATCCCACTACCGGAAAACTTCGTTGCCAATTTGATGTCCTCGCCGACCTTCACGCATCGCGCGTCAAGATGGTAGGTCCGGTCGCCTCCCCCGCCAAGGCGCGTAAAGTGCAGGCGCCGTCGTTGCACATCGACCTGCACGGCGTCGAACGTCTGCTCAAAAATAGTTCCCTTCTCTTTCCGCGGCAATTCGGGACACCACGGGGTTGATCCGACGATGTAATCGCTGTATGCCGCATCGCATGGCTCGGTGATGTGCCACAGTCCGTTCTGGTAGGTCTGGCGCTCAGCGTGCGCGTGCCCCGTCAAATTGCAGATGAGGAATCCCTTGGCATGCGCGAAATCATACTCCTTGTCACCGACAGACGCCTTGCCCCGTCCTTGGTATGCTTCCAACAGTTTCCGCCACGGCGCGAAACGTTCCGAATTGCCGGACTCGCCACCGACGACTGTCGTGATCGGGATGTGATTCACGACGATGGCACTCCATCCGTCCGCCAGCGTTCCCAATGCACGTTCGGCAAGCCAGTGAAGTTGCCGCTCCTGCATGCCGTATTCAACAGCCCAAAAGGTGCGGTCTTCCCGGACACGATCCGACGTATCCGCCACAATGTACCGCATCCGCCTTTCCGGAAAATCCGCGTAGTAGTAACACGCCTCGGGATCGTCTGTGTTCACGACCGCACGCTGCCGCACAGCCGCAGTATCCATGAGAATGTCGCGCGTGGGCTTGTTCGGATAGGTGAAACCGCTTGATGCCTCCGGCGAGTCGCGGATGGTGAAATCATGGTTGCCCCGCGCCGGATAGAACTCACCGCCTGCGGATTCGACCGCTCCAACCCATAGCTCACGGTATTTTGCGATCGTATTGTCGACCGACGCCTTACCGCCAAACGCTTCGGGCATGTCGCCGCCGCAGACGACCTTCTTCACGCCGGTATCCGTGATTAGTTGCGCCAGAAGACGTCCCGAAACGCAGCGGTTCGCTGGGACATGGATGTCGGTGATGAAGAAAAATCCGTCCGGACACGTCTTCGACAACTCCCGGATGCGCTGTGCCACGCTGGCGAGATGCTCACCGTAATATGCGGGGAGTTTTTCTTCTGCCGCCCAAGCGCGCCAATCCACCGCGAACACCGTCGCTCCCGCAAGGCCCGCCTTCAAGAAATCCCGCCGCACCCAACAATCGCCATTCCACTCGACCATCTCTCATACCTCGCGTGTGGCCTGCGGGCACATGAAAATAAAAATGCGGCGCGCAACCGCACAATCCCGAGGCCAATGGAAACAGCATACACCGCTCTACGGTAGATCGTCCAGCGGATTCCCATTCCTGCTCTTGACCAACAACCCCCCATGTGTTACGTTTTTGCAAATCGTAACACCAGCAACTCCACTGAAAGCCATGCGAGGGTAGATCACATGACACTTCGGAAGCTCAGAAATCCGCTGTTCGCGGTACTCGGTACGGGCCTTTTGTCAGCAACAGCCCAGACGGCAACCAACAGTGCGGACGCCGCGCGCGCACCCGCGCCAGAGATTGAGGTTGAGGTGATAGCGTCGCCTATCACGCAGTTCGAAGAGACCACCCTCGACGGCGCGAACCGCGTGGTCGTGGGACGCGACCAACTCGAACGCCTGAGCGCCACCGACCTGCCGACCGCCCTGCGCCAAGTGCCCGGTGTCTCGATCTCGCGCTACAGCCCGGTCGGCGCCTACGGTGGCGCACAGGGCGGATCGGTCTACATTCGCGGAGCGGGCACGGCCCGGCCCGGCGGCGAGGTCCGGATCTATAGCGACGGCGTACCGCGTGAATCCGGCGTCTGGTCGCATCCGTTGATGGATATCGTACCCATTGATTTCGCCGAGCGCATCACCGTCGCCAAAAACCCGCAGCCGCAGCATTACGCCGGAACCTTCGGCGCGGTGGATGTCGAGACCCGCAGGCGGCAGACCGAGGGGCACGAAGCCGAATTGTCCGCCGCTTACGGCCGTTTCAACACGCTGATCAGTTCTGCCGCAGCCGGTGGCAAGATCGACCTGTTCGATTATTACGCCGGGGCCGCCTACAAATACTCGGAGGGTGCGCGCAAACATGGCGAGGCCGAACTGCGTAGCGCCTTTGCGCGGGCCGGATGGGATCTCTCCCCGCATGACCATCTCTCGTACATCTTCCTGGGCACCGACAACTGGGTGCGTGATCCCGGCCCGAAAGGCGGACCGCGGCCGCGACGCGACCAGTTCAATACCGAGACCTTGACCCACGCGGTTCGCCTCGAAACCCAACGCGACCGCATCCGCGGATACTCTTTGCTCTACTACGAGGACGGCGAAATCCGCTGGCGCAAGGATCATCTGTCCGACGGCGTCCTGACCTCGCCGCCCGGTTTTTCCAACACCGACTGGGACAACTACGGATTCCGTTCGTCGTATGACATTCTGTTCGACCGCCTCACACTCACCGGATCGCTGGACTCATGGTCCGAAGGCGGCGAGACCTGGAATATCCGCTCAGCCGACAACCGGCGGGTCTGGGGTTATAACGGACGTTTCTTCACCACGGCCCCCTACCTCGGAGCGCGTTATGATTTCGACGTAGGCCACGACTGGACCCTCACGCCCTCGGTCGGCGCACGCCACTACATCAGTACCGAGTTCGACGACAAAACCGCGCCCTGCGCCGCGTTGACTCTCTCCCGCGAAAGGTTGAACATCTTTGTTTCCCATGCACGGGGCATCCACTACCCCGGCGTTTACATCCGCGGCGTCTCACCCTCCACCTGGCGCACGCTGGAGCCCGAAACGCTACACACCACCGAAGCGGGCGTCCAAATGGGAATCGGCGAGCAGGCGGCGTTGCACACCACGTTGTTCCATACCGAGGTCGAAGACCGCATGGACTCAACCTCGGCCGGTTATTTCAACACCGGGGACATGAAGGCACAGGGAGCGGAAGTTTCGCTGCATCTCTATCCGCGCAATGACCTCTCGTTTTTCGTGGGCGGCACCTATACCGATCCTGACACCCATCCGGTCTCGCGCATGCCGGAGGTCACTTTCACAGCGGGCGGTTCCTACCATATCACACACGCGCTCCGCTGGGATCTGGATGCCCAATACGTCACCACGCAGTACGCCTACAGCATGCGCTCGATCAACCCTGACCTGGAAAAGCTCGATGACTATCTGGCCGTCAATACGCGCCTCTCGCTGGACCTGCGCGCGCTTTGCCCGCTGGACGGCGAGTTGTATGTGGCTGTCGAGAATCTGACCAACCGGCATTATGAATATTTCCCGGGCTACCCGATGCCGGGCATCATGTGGTACACTGGCATGAAGGTGAAGTTCTGATGCGGGCGGAGCCCGCAACCCAGTTCAATCTCACACAAAGGCACAAAGGACACAAAGTTTTTTCACAAGAGGCTCTTGCAAAACCCCTTGATTGCAGGTGTGGCACGGGCATCTTGCCCGTGTTTCATGGGCGAGACGCCCATGTCACGAGGGATTTTGCAAGCGCCTCACAAATCCTATTCCCTTAGTGGCCTTCGTGCCTTCGTGTGAGAAACAATTTGTTCGATTTCGATGGGACCTGGAGCCTGAGACCAGAAACCAAATGATTCAGCCTAGGGAATATGCCTTTTGCGGCCTGTTCGGTGCGGCGGCGCTGTTGCTGCCGACGCTTTTCCATCTGCTACATCTGGGGCATGTCTTCATGCCGATGTATCTGCCGCTGGTAGCGCTGGCTTTTTTTGTGCGCCCCGCTGCATCCGCGTTGACAGCTCTGCTGGTGCCGTTGCTCTCCGGCGCGGTCACCGGCATGCCGCCCTTCATGCCGCCGGTCGCCCCGGTGATGGCGCTGGAACTGGCGCTGATGGCGCTGATGATCGGCACGCTGCGCCAAGCGGTGCCGCGCATGCCGGTCTGGTGTCTGCTCGCGCTCGCGTTGGTTGTCGGACGGATTGTGAACGCATCCCTGCTCTATGTCGCCGCGCGCATCTTGGAACTGCCGGCCGGTTTCGTGGCCGGCATCTCGCTGCTCAGCGGCTGGCCGGGGCTGCTGCTGATGTTGGCGGTCATCCCCGGCCTCGTGCATGCCACCGGTCATGCGCAGTACCATATCCATACCCCCGGAGCCTCCCATGACGAACCCCCTGTGTCCTGATCCGCGACAACCCTTTTTCGACAGTATCGCCGACGTCTGGGACGACTGGCACGACCTGCCCGCGCTCAACGCGCGACTGGCCGATTTCTTCGAACACGTCGATGTGCAACCGGGTGAGTCGGTCGTAGATGTCGGCTGCGGCACCGGCAACCTGACGCTCGCCCTGCTCGCGTGGCTCGGCCCGCAAGGCCGGGTGACCGCGCTCGACATCTCGCCGGCCATGTTGGCGCGCGCCGCGCGCAAGACGACCGATGCGCGCGTGACGTGGCACGAGGCACCGGCCGACCGCATACCGCTGCCGAACGGGACATGCGACCGCATCCTCTGCTTTTCCGCCTGGCCTCATTTCGACCGTCTGGACCACGTAGTCGCCGAGTTTCGCCGCGTGCTGTGTCCCGGCGGCCAAGCCCACATCCTGCATCTGATCTCCAAGGAAGAGGTCAACCGCATTCACAGCGAGGCCCATCCCACCGTCCGCGCCGACCGCCTGCCGCCGGTTGACGATGTGGCCGATCTTTTCCGAGCGAACGGTTTCACAGTGATCGAGACCGAAGACAACGCATCACGTTACCTGCTGAGCGTGCGCAAGGAGCCGGAGGCATGATCGCTTTCAGCGAAGCCTTTGGCGGCGGCAATGGCGCGGCGCGGCGGCTTGCCCCCGCCGTGCGCCTGTTGTGCGGCGCATGGGTCTTCGTCTGCTGCGCGGTCGTCCCGCTCGGTTCCCCGGCGGGCATCGCGCTTTTTGTTGTCGCGTGGCTGGCTTGGCTGTTCGGTTGCGCTATGCCGCCGCGACGGCTCACCCTGTCGCTGGGCTTCGCCATCTGCCTCTTCGCGCCGCTGTTGCTGCTGGCACCTGTTGCGCACTGGAACGGCTCCGCCGCAACGTGGACCGAAGCGTTGCGGGCACCGCTATGTGTCGGTGTGCGCGGCGTGGCGGGCGTCACGATAGGCGTCGGTGCATTGTCGCTGCTACCGCTCACCGAGTTCACCGACGCGGTGGCGGCCTTGCCGTTGCCACGCACCGTGACCAGTCTGTTGGTGCAGATCGTGCATCAGGCCGCGTTGCTGACCGACGAAACGCGACGCATGGCCGATGCCATGCGGGTGCGCGGCGTAGCCTCGGCGCGACTCGCCGTGCGGGTGCGCGTGGTGACGGCGTTCCCGGCCAGTTGGTTGACGCGGCTGGCGCTGCGTGCCGCACGCGCGGGCGACGCGATGGAGGTGCGCGGATTTGACGGTCTGCCGCCGAATGTGCCGCCCCTGACTTTTTCCCGTTCTGACTGGCTGGCGCTGACCGTCACCACCCTGCTCGCCGTGGGTGCGCTGGCACTGCGATGGAGAGGATGCGCATGAGCGCGGCACTCGCCATCCATGATCTGCGCGTCGCCTATCGTGCGGGCGACCCCGAGGTTCTGCGCGGCATCTCCCTGACGCTCGAACCCGGCGAACACTGCGCCCTGCTGGGGCTCAACGGCTCGGGCAAGACCACGTTGCTGCGTGCGGTCGCGGGGCTGCAGCCCTTCAGCGGAACGGTCACGGTCTGCGGTATCGCACTCCGGCGCGAGACGGTGCGCGACGTGCGCGACCGGATCGGATTTCTCTTCAGTACGCCCGATGACCAACTCCTGTTTCCGCAGGTGTTGGCCGACGTGTCGTTCGCTCTGGAACGGGCCGGACGCCCGCAGGCAGAAGCGCGCGAAGCGGTACTTCAGACGTTAGAGGCGCTGGGCATCGCGGCGTACGCCGAGCGCGCGCCGCACACGCTGTCGCAGGGACAGCGCCAGCGGGTGGCGCTGGCGGGAGCACTGGTCGCGCAACCACCGCTGCTATTGCTGGACGAACCCACCGCCTCGCTGGATCCGGTCGGACGCGATGAACTCGCACAGGTGCTGACGCGTCAACCGGCGGCGCTGCTGCTCGCCACGCACGACCTCGCCTTCGCGCGGCAGGTCGCCCGGCGCTTCATCATGCTTGAAGACGGGACGATCACCGCTGACACCGATGATCCTGCGCACATCGAAGCGGCCTTCGCCAAACACCGGCTTTTCCTCACACAAAGCCACTAAGGGCACGAAGGTTTTTTCTCTCACAGACGCAGAGTGTGGCACGGGCATCTTGCCCGTGTTTCATGGGCGGGACGCCCATGCCACAAGCTTTTTTTGGGGGTGCTCCAGCCGCAGGTCGCGGGTCGAACCCCCTGTCACTAACCGATTACCCATATCCCTCGGTTAAGCTTGCGGAGATAGCGGCAAAACGGCATGATATTCCGGCAATGAAAAGAAACCGGATCAATCGGAATGTTGGTGTTTTAATTGCAGTCGTCGCGCTGGCGGTTCTCAAAGCCCCGGCTGCGGGCCGTCTGGTTGTGCCGTCGCCGGCGGTGGTGGCGATGGGCGAGTTCCCAGATTGGGAGGATCGCGCGGCCCGCCTGCCGATCCAAAACGCGGGGGACGCGCCGCTGACGCTGAAGCGTGTCATGTTGACCTGTTCCTGTATGCGTTTGGACGCCTTTCCCAAGACCCTGGCTCCCGGCGAGCGGGGTGAGGTTGTGGTCACGATTCAGGGCAAGGCCGTGTTTGGAGGCTTTGATCGCGTCTTCTATATTCTCAGCGACGACCCGCAGAACCCGCAGGCCAAAGTGACGCTCACCGGCAAGACCGTGCCGCTCTTCACCGTGACGTGCGACGTGCCCACCATGCTGGACAAGGTTGACGCGGGACATGTCTGGACCGGACGGTATACGGTCGCGGCCAGCACCCCCGGGGTTTATCTAGAGGCTCCCCGGGCGCTCAACATGGGCGCGACCTGCGAGTTCGCGATCCGTACCAACCGCCAAGAGAAGATGAGTTACGAGGTCACGCACGTGGTCACTTTCCAAGAGGCGGAACGGCTTGAGAGCACGCTGGTCTTTCCGGTGGCGGGGGGCGTCACAGGGGGAGCCCAACCGCCGCAGGGGGGGTACCCGCCGGTGCGCTTGAGGGTCGTCGCGCTACACCGGCAGCGGGTCCGTGCGCTGCCGGACACATTGCGTATCACCGGCGCCGTAAAGCCGGTGCGCAGACGCATCTTGCTGCGGATCGAGGACGAGGCCGCGCTGGAGATCGCGCACCTGCGGTGCTCTTCCGATGTCGAGGGCATCACCCTGACGCCAAGTAAAAGTGTCAGCGGAAAAGGCCTGTACGTGGATGCGACGATCGGCGCCGAGGCGTTGCGGACGCTCAAGAGCAAGGGTGGCGCGAGCCTGCGTTTCCACTACAAGCAGTGGCCAGCCGCAGAAATCAAGGTGCTTTTCAGCGAGTGAGGAAGCAATCGGTTGCTAACCGGTCTCTAAAAAAAAGTAAAAAAAGTGATTTTTGCTGTTGACAGGTTGCGCGTGGTTTAATAAAGTCGCTCCGTTTTCAGACCTCAAAAGGTTCTCGGACACGGTGTCCGACCCTAGGCCAACGGCGCCGATGGATGTTAACCCGACGAGGCTCTGAGTGTTACAGTAACAAGGCTGTGAGGGAGTCGGGCGACGGGTGTCCCTGACCGTCACAGCTTAAACGGAATGAGAGGTCATACTCTATGAAGAAGTTGTTAATGTTTGCTACGGCGATGACGATTGCCGCGAGCACATCATTTGCTATCACGGAGGTCTTTGATTATAAGGCCAGCGTGAAGCATGCTTACCTGAAGGTGGTTACTGCCAGAGATTCAAGCGGCGTTAACCAGAAGGTTCTGTCCAAGTATGTGAAGTCCGCGTCGCTCAAGGGCTATTTTATTCTGCCTTGCGACGGTACTCCGAGAGCGACAGACAACGCCGGTGAAGCTGGCAAGTATGGGTTTCTGGTCCTGATAAACAACAGCGCGGAAAAAGCTGTCCGTGACCCGAAAATCATGCCGGCCAAGATCGACGTGGACGTATGGGAGAACTTCAAAAACAAAAGCGCGAAGACCACTCCGGTCGAGGGGTACTTCTACGCGGGCGGGCCTTTTGAGAATTCGTCTGTGGCCTCGACGCATTTGCTCTTCCCGCTCTACACCCTTCTGGACTACTATTACCAGAGCCGCTTCCTGTTCGGTCTCTACAATGACTTCTCCTTGGCGTACTTCCACGATGCGTGGATGAACCATGCCGGTTTCGGAAGGGCGACCACTTCCACAACCGGCGGGGGGTGCGCTGTGGTGAGTTCACATTATTCCCTCGACACCTTGTCGGGTGTGGTCAAAGGCGGACTGTACCTGTGCCTGAAACACGGCAATCTGACGACAGGTTCTATATTCGATAGTCGCCCGCAAGGGTGGGAGTTCTACCACATTTACGATCCTTATGATGCCGCGTGGGAGGATGGGTATATCCGTCTGCAAACCACGGATGTCATCAGCGGTACTTGGTCGCTCAAGCGCAACACCAGGATCACCCCGCTTGCCCTGACCACCGAGGAGAAGGCGGTTCTGGCTGACATCGAGGTCAACCGTTACATCAAGCGTGCGACCGATAACCTGAAGAGGGACTATCCGGCTGCTGACCCCAATGAGTCGAACTGGACTCAGGGCGTGCTTCCGAATGGAGTGGTTGGCGATACCTTCGCGGCGACGTACGGGATAAATAATCCTAACCCGTAATCGGAGAAGGGTTCCTGACAGTCGATTCAGGCTGTAAAAGAACGGAATCAAACGGGACGGCGTTCGCGCCGTCCCGTTTTTTTATTGTGTTGGCGCGATCGGTTGGTGACAGAGGTCGCCCACACTTAGTCGGTCACACTTAGTCGCCCACACTTAGTCGGTCGAACAAGCGACGAAGTGTATCGACTAGGCGTAAGCGACTAAGTGTATGGGACTAAGTGTATGGGACGAAGTGTATGCGACGCTCAACGCTTAAAAAAACTCCTAACTCCTAAATGTTAACTCCGCGCGTAGCGCGGCGGACTGTCGCCCTCCAAGCTTCGCGCCTTGGCGGTTCCAAAAAACCGAGCCCTGCTTTTACTCTCACGGTTGCGAGCCACTGTGTGGTCGCAACAAGAGAGGTTGACCCGCGACATTCGACCCGCGACTTGCGGCTGGCCCTGCCCCCCCAAAAACCTTCGTGTCCTTCGTGCCTTCGTGTGAGAAAAAACCGAGCAATGCCATCCCCCCCAAACCTCTGCGTCTCTGCGTCTCTGCGTTAAATAAACCCCGCGCCCTGCCTTTCCGTGTGTTCCGTGGTTGAACAACCCGAGCCCCGCCCTCCAAAAACCTTCGTGTCCTTCGTGCCTTCGTGTGAGAAAAAACCGAGCAATGCCATCCCCCCCAAACCTCTGCGTCTCTGCGTCTCTGCGTTAAATAAACCCCGCGCCCTGCCCGTTACGCCCAAAAAATTACAAATTGCGACTTGCGCGGACCACCCCTTATCTGCTACCATCTTAATTTCTATCTGACAGCACTCTTTCACCATCCTCATCTTCAAGGGTTTCCGTATGCGTAATAAGATGTTAATGAGTATTTTGGCAGGCGCCCTGCTTCTTGTTTTTTCAGGCGAGAGGGCCTCGGCGCAGTTGGTGATCCATCCCACGGCAGCCTTCGGGCGCTGGTCGAGTGATTTGGAAGGGGCGCGCCAACTGGCGAAGGCGAACACCAATTTCTATGTGATCTGTTTTGCTCGTTTGAGCGGGTGCTCAAGTTCCGATCAGGCCAACAAGGTGCTTTTTAATTCGCCGGGGCTTTATCAATGGTCGATTTCAAATAAAATCGCCTTGGTGTACGGAGATTACAACCGGGGCGAGGGTGATCCCCTGATTGCCCACATTCGCAGAACCTATCCGGATGCCAGGGGCTTTCCAACCATCATTCTTGTGGACGGGGAGGGCGGGTCTCGGGTTGGTCTTTTTGGTGTGTCATCGGGTGCGGTTTACAACGGGATGAAATTAAACCCGTTTAATGCACAGCGTTTCCTCGAAGTCTTAGATACGTTTTTTGAGGTCCGCGACGATCTTCCGCTCAAGGCGATGCGGCTTGCCGCATCGCCCACCGAACGCTCCGAGAGTCTTTTCAGGACATATCACGGCTCGCAGGGCAAGGGAAACACGCTGAGCGCCTCGTACTCGAATGTGGGGTTCATGTATTTCCAGTATTCGGATCCCGTGGATTGGTATTGCATCACCAACACAGTGGTTCAGGAGGGCAAGGGCTACCGGATCGCGGTCTCCGGCGCGTATGATCCCAGCAATCTGGTCTCGGTCTCGGTCTACAAAAACTTGACGGACGCGAACGCCTTGACGGGCGCGGTCGCGAGCTGCTCGCTGATGGAGCTGGCGGAAATGCCGCTGCAGTACGTGCCGCCTCTGGCGGGTAGCCACTACATCCGCTTCAGCCGCGAGATCGTCACCAACGCCATCGGCAAACAGGAGTACGACGCCCGTTATGTCCTGCATTACCAGCAGGTGGACCTCTCGCTCGGGGAATATTCATTCACGACCAACGCGGTGGCGTATGCTGAGGATCTCCCGGCGGCGACAGTCACCGTCTACCGCACCAACGATCTCGATAAAGCCGCCACGGTGCGGCTGTTGGCGGGGGACGGCACGGCCAAGCGGGGGATCGACTATCAGGTGACCAACGAGGTCGCGTTCGCGGCGAACCAGGCCACGCAGCAGGTGGCGGTGGCCCTCTTCAACACAGGGTGCGTCTGGCGCGGCGACCGCACGTTCAGGCTGAAACTGGACGTGAACAATCCGCCCACGAATATAATTACGGAACTGGACTTCACCATTCTGGAAACCGACCCCGACGACGACCGGTACGGCCCCGCCAACCATGCGGTGGCAGGCGCGCCGCAGTTCGAATTTACCTCTGACCGGCAATCCGTGACCAATCTCTTCCTGCACCACACCAATACGGTCGACCACTTCGTGTTCACGAATCTGGTGGCGGGTCAAGTTTACAAGATCGTGGTCACCAATTCCTGCCTGACCAACGCGGTCAACCTGCGGGCCGAGTTGCTGACCAACGGCGTAGGTTTTTCTACCCATGTTCTGGCCGCGCAAGCCGGGACCGTGGTCGAATACACAGCGGCCACCGCGAACGACCTGACGCTCCGCGTTGCACGCGATGCCAACGCTCCTGCCGATCCCCCGGCCTGCGTCTGTTACGCATTCGCTTATTACCAATGGCAAAAGCCGAAGTACGCCTTTGCGACAAACTCAATCACGGTTGAATCGAATGCGGTAGTTAGGCTGACCGTTCAGCGATCTGAGCAAACCAACGAGGTGACACAGGTCGCGTGGGGCACAGAGGACGATACGGCCAAGGCTGGATCGGATTATGTGGCGGCCACGAACGACGCGGTTTTTGGAATCGGAGAGGAGTCGCAGACGATCGAGGTCACCGTCGCCAACATGAACGACAAGTATGTGGGGCCACGCTCGTTCACCGTTGCGCTGCAGCCGGGAGACAAGCATGATCTCGGCGCGGTGTCGAACGTCACCGTGACCATCGCGGGCGATCCCGTTGGCGGGGCGCAATCCGTATGGAGCAACGCCGTGCCGCTGGCTGTCGCTACGACCAACATTTCAACCGGTGCCCGCTATCTGAACCACACCGACACCCAGGACTGGATCAAACTCGGGCCGGTGGAGTCCAACAAGACCTACCGGGTCGTGGTCTCCGACTTGCTGGTCAAGCCAGCGGGTTATGACGCAGGGCAGGCCGCAGTCACCTTCCATTATGTCGCGGGCGGCGACATCGTTGTAACGAACTTTCCTGCGATGTCCCTGCAAAGCCTGTCCGAACAGAGAGTGTTGCTGCCGTTCGGCGGAGCGATGCTGGCGGAAACCAACTACGTCTGGGTCAGCGTCCAGCGTCCTGCGGATGACACGGTCTATCTGCGCTATGCGCTGGACGTGCGCGAGTGGGTCAAGCCGGTGGTGACCTTCGGGTATGGCGCGGTGGACGTGCCTGACACGGCCAACCACGTGCAGGTGGCGGTCCTGCGGACCAACAACACCGAGGTGAGCACCTCTGTTGATGTCTGGACCGAGAAGGGCGCAAACACGGCGGCGGGCACGGATTATACCCATACCTCGAACCGGTTGGTGTTCGCGGAGGGCGAGACCAACAAGACGTTCACCGTGCCGGTGACGCCCGACCGGTCGAACGTGTGGACCGGCGACCGCCAGTTCGGGATCGTCTTGCGTGCCAGGGACGAAGTCGGCGACGAAGACGGGATCGTTTACGGTCCGCACACCAATGTGACGGTGACCCTTCGCGAGAATGATCCGGAATTGGACGCGAACGATCCGGCGGATGACGCTGCGGCTGGCGCACCGGTCGTCCCGTTGTCGCGCGTGCAGACCAACCTGCTGGCCACGCTGAACGGATCGGACACCAACGACTGGTTCCGGTTCAGCGGGATTCTCTCCAACCGGCTCTACCGGTTCGGGCTAACCAACTTCGTGCATACCGGGGATGCGATAACCGAGCCGGTGTTCTCGTTCTTTGCGGACGAAGCGGGCGTCGTGAACGGCGAGGCCTTGACGAACATGCCGTTGTCCGCGTTGCTTGATGAGGCATTCATCTACCGTTCGCTCAATACGGATGATATTTGGGTGCGCGTGGCGCGCGCCCCCGGGGCGGTGCATGTGCGCTACGCGCTGGCCTGCCGCGAGCTGATGCCGTGTACGGCCCGTTTCGCGGTCACGGACGTGGAGGTCAGCGAGGCGGCCGGCCAGGTGCGGCTGCAAGTGGCGGTGGAAGTTGAGGAGGCGGGTTCGCTGCTGGACTTGGATGTGTTCGTGCGGGCACGTACCCGGGACGGCACGGCGGTGGCCAATCAGGACTACTGGCCGGTTTCCACGGTTCTGGAGTGGAAGGCGGGAACGGCCGGCGGCGTGCAGGATGTGGTGATCCAGTTGGCGAACTATGATTATGTCTGGGAGGGTGACGAGAGCTTCTATGTGGACCTCGAGCCGGAGTCGGACGTGCAGGTGGTTGCGGGCGCGGCGACCGCGACGATCACGTTGATTGAGAAAGACGCGCCGACGCGCGGCCAGATCGCGGTTGCGGGCACGGGCGACCCGATGCTTGACCTGAAAGCGGGCGGCGGTGTTGTGGCCGCGCGCGAAGGCGACATGGTGCGCGTCTGGTTCGAGCGTAGCGATGGATATGCCGAGGATGTGACGGCGATCTGGACCTGGACCGACGGAAGAGACCGCACGGAGGTGGTGCTCGACGGGCTCTTCGCCAGCCGCGAGGACGGGTTGAAGGCATGGGATCTGGTGGTGCCGGAGCTGCCGGGCTACCAAGCCGTGCGCCGGATCACGGGGACATTGTCGTTGCGGTTGCCGCGCGGGCAGACGACGCCCACGCTTGACCGCACCCGCACGACCGTGACCGTGCAGGTCACGGACCGCCAGTTTGGCGGGACGCTTGCCGAGTATGCGGCGGACCCGTCTCATGTGCCGCTGCGTTCCGGCGGGGACGCGTGGTATGTGGGTGTTGACGGGTCGATCCGCAGCACGCCGCCGATCGGAGCGAACCGTCCCGTGGTGATGGCGATGACGGTCAAAGGCCCCGGTACGTTGCGGTACACGGCTGAGGTGGCGAACGGCGATGCCGCCTGCGCCTTGACGGTGTGTGTCGGTGCGGGCGCGGCGCAAGCGGTGGCTGTCGGCCAGAACGAACTGGCGGTGCCGGGCGGCACGCAGAACGTGGTCTGGCAGTTCACGCGCGGCATGGCCTCGCCTGCGGAGGCGCATGCGGTGCTGCGGGACATCGAGTGGATCCCGGCGGAAGACGCGGAGGCCTACGGCACCTTTGCCGGGTACGCATACGGTAGGGAAGACCGGTACGGGTTGGCGAGCATGACCGTGGCGGCCAACGGGCGAATCGCCGGGCGGTTGCTGTTCGGTCACCGGATCTATGCGTTCACGGCAGCCGGTTACGGCGAGGTGATGGCCCGGGCCGGAACCGAAAGGATCCCGCTGACTGTCGCAGCCGTGACAGACATGGAAGGCCGCGCCACGGGGAAGATCGAGATCGTTGAGGTTTCGGACGAAGACGATAAGATGTCGGCGGTGTTGTACCGCAACGGCTGGGGTGACCGGCCCATGACGGAGGAGCGGGCGCGGGCGCTGGAAGCCTGCGTGGGATACTACACGGTCGCGCTCGCCGAAATGTACGAGTGCGGCGACGGCTACCTGACGATCACCGTGGCGGCGAACGGGGCGGTCAGGGCTGCCGGACGGCTGGCGGACGGGGTCGCGGTTTCTCTGGGCGGGACGCTGGCGCTGGATGCGGACGGCGTGCCGCATGTGGTGCTGTTTTCGGCTCCGGCGTCGTACCGCGGCGGCTATGTCTGGCTCTACCTCAAGTTTGACGCGGATGCGGCGGGGGAGGCGCCGACGGTGATCCGGGGCGCGGAGATTACGGGTTCGGAGGTTCCCGGGTGTCACTGGTGGAGTCACAACCCCCGCGCCACCGGTGTGGAGGGCGAGGGGTTCCTGCGTTTCATGGATGTGGGCGGGGGCTGGTATGACCGTCTGGCCACCCTGCGGGATTACTATGCGGGGAGGGCTCTGGGCGCCGAGATCGATTCCGCCGGGCAACCCTTCGCGCCGTTGTACACGGGGCCGTCCGCCGCCAGGGTGACGAACGAGCTGGCCGCGATCGCGACCCGCGAATGGCCGGTGCGCTTGGATGTCAACGCGGCGGGAACCGGTTTTATCGTGACGGAGCAGGGCAAGAACGCCGCTTCGCGCTTCACCATGCGGGTCAATCCGGTGACGGGACTGTTTTCGGGGCTGCTGAGGGCGGTCTACCCCTATAAAGGACGTGAAATCACCCGAAGCAGCGTGTATCAGGGTGTTTTGACACCGGTACGGCCCAACCCGCAGGACGGTCTGGAAGGGCACGGGTATTTTCTGATGCCTGACTGGTCGGAAGACGGGACCTATCAGTACAAACGGTCTTACCCGTTGTGGGTTACCTCGGGCGATTGAGAGGCTTGACGCGCTCATCCATGAAGAGAAAGCACATGTTTTTTGGGACAGATATGAGTGTGATGGCTCTTGCAAAACCCTTTGCTTGCAGGTGTGGCACGGGCATCTTGCCCGTGTTCCATGGGCGGGACGCCCATGCCACGGGGGGTAGCACGGGCATCTTGCCCGTGTTTAAAACAATGAAAGCGTGGGTGTATCTAACGCTGGCGACCTTCGGCCTGCTTGCCGCAGGATGCGGCAAGCAGACTGGAGAAACGCAGCCTGAAGCCGCCGCAGAGCAGGGTGCCGCGACCCGCCCGACGGACAGGGTCGAGAAGATGGTCAAGGATATGCGACCTGAGGATGTGATCGTCGAGGTTCAAGGCGTGGCATTCAAGAAAAGGGATCTTGACCAACGTTTGCTAGCCATAAAAGCCAGACTGGATCGTGATATGAACATGGTGCCACAGCAAAAAGCCGTGTTTCTGCGACAAGCGATGCTATCGAGCGTGCCGAGGTTTGTGGATACCCAACTGCTGGTTGCGGACGCCAAGCAAAAGGGGGTGTTGGATCCGTCGGGAATTGACGCGACCGTGTCGGGGAAAATAGACGAGTTAGTGAAAAAGAGCAAAAAGCCGGTTGCGACCGTGTACGCGCAGCACCCGGGGGGGGAGATGCAGCTCAGGCGCGATATCGCGGACGGTCTTTGGGTCGAAGCCCTGATCGCCTCCAACATTCCGCCGAAAACGGTTGTGGACGATGCTTTTATCGCGTCGGTGCGTGTAGCCATAAAGGCGGACAACGACGCGACCACAGTTACGAACAACATGAAGATCGCGCAATTGCGCGAGATCCGGCGTGCGGCAATGGCTGGAGAGGTGGATTTCGGCGAACAGGCGGATAAAATCTCGGAGTGCGAGTTATCGGCTCCGGGCAAGAAGGGGTACTGGGGCGAGTTCTCCCGGAGAGATTTTGATAGCGTGAAGTTGCGCACAGCGGTTTTCGCGTTGAAGGCGGGGGAGATCTGCGACGTGCATGAGGACGACGAGGGCTACCAGATCGTGCGGGTCGACAAGCGTATCGCGGAGCAGCGTAACGCCCAAGGGGTTGTGATTGAACCGGAGGCGGTCGTGTGCTCGCGGATCTATCTGGCCAAGTTACCCTTGCTGGAGATCGAGGCGGACGAAAGCTTGAAGAAGAACCTGCAGGCGCAGATGCGGCAACAGGCGATCAGCGAATATGTCGAGCAATTGCGGACGAACGGCGTCTACACGGTGACGTATCCGCACGGGACAAATTTCTTCGGGAGTGCGCAAACAGGCAGGCCAGATGTGGCCAACGCGCACAACTAAAACCCTCAACGGACAAACGGGAAAGCGATAGGAGTCAACGATGAAATCGACGGTAAAACATGCAATCAATCTGGCGGCAAGGCCCCTGCGTCTGGCACTGGCGTCTGCCCTTTGCGCCTGTGCGGTCTCGACCGCGTGGGCGCAGCGCAACTACGCGACCGCGAGAGCGCTCAGGGTAGGCAGCTCGTCGACCGTGCGTCTGGTCGATGACGGTGATGGCTGGGGCGTCTATTATTTCAAAGTGAACATGCAAATGGGCCGGTCCTATACCTTCTGGACTACAGGCATCGATCCGGAAGCGGAGTTGCTGGTCGACGACATGACCGCCGAAATCCTGTACACGGGTTGGGAGGACACGGATTGGGTGGGTGAGATGAACAACGAGCGGGACGGGGCCAACATGCGCCTGTTCGTGACCCAGGACGACTGGGATACCGAAGAGCGGCTCAGGTACAGCTATTTGGTTCTATACGGAGATGTCGGGGCCTCGGTCACGGTTAACTCCTCTGCCGGGATCGTGCCGGAAGCTATCCCGCCAGGCGATCCTGAAAATCCCGCCGCCTTCTCTGTGGCCACGACAGCGCCCGGCCTGGCGAACGGCCGCCTTATGGATGGATCCTATTGGTTTCGGGTGTCATTGACAGCGGGGAATAAATACAAGTTTGCCACGGTCGGCGGCACGGAGGACAACGAGCTGGATCTGGGGATTACGGCTGTGTCTCCCGCAGAGGATGGGGCGGGCGACCACCGGGAGGAACCGGTGGTGAGCGAGTTGTTGGATCCGGCATGGGTGGATGATTTCAACCCCGGCATTCTGGTGGTGCCGCAAAGCACCGGGTTGCATTTCATCGAAGTCACGGCGATGGAGGACGCCGCGTTCTTCCTGAAACATCAGGCTGTGCAGGCGCGGCTGCCCAAGGACCATCCCTCGACACCGTTGCCGATCGGTGGCAGTCTGCCGTGCCAGCCGGGGTACTGCAACGAGCCTGCCAGCGGCTATTTCGACCAGGTGATCGACCAGCAGCTCTTCAAGGTGACGCTGCAGAGGGACGGGCGCTATGTGTTCGAGACGACGGATCTGGAGGGCGAGGCAGCTCTGGTCATGCGGCTGTATGACGCTGCCGGCAATATCCTCTACAGCAATACCTCCAAAGCGCCCGGCGACCGGAACACGTTGATCGCGTTTCAGGCTCCGGCGAACGGCGATTACTGGGTCGGCGTCAGTCAGGACATTGAGAACGAGGATGAGGAAGAACCGAAGCCGGATGTGCAGTGCAGGGTCAATGCCCGGCTGCTGACCGCGGGTGAAGGGTTAACCGACGACTGGGACCCGAACGACGATGTCGTGGCCGGTGCCAACGGTCTGGTGGTTCCGCCGGTTGCGGGGCCGGAGGTCGATCCTTTAGATGTTGATGAAGGGCACGGGCCGCACACGCTTGGCGTGAACGACTGGGCAGACATTTTCGGCATCGCGGCGCGCAGGGGCGTGACGTATCGGCTCAAAACATCGTTGCCGGAAGAGGCCGACGAGCGTGTCCTTTCCGCGCAGGTGTTCACTTTGACCGGTGCCCGCGAGATGTTGGTGGCCACGATTGACGATCTCTCCGTAGGCGGCGATTTCACCGCCACGGCTCACGGTATGTATTATGTGCGGGTCTATCTGGCTAACGGGCAAGGGCTGGACTACGGGCCGTACCTGCTGCACGCGTGTGCATATCAGCAAGGCGCGGCGTTGGGTATTCTGCAGGTCAACATCATGGGGCCCACGGCTGCTAACGGCGCCTCGTGGTCGCTGGTGAGCGACGGGTTCGCGGCACCCAAATATGACGGCGGTATGAGCGTGCTGCTGGCGGCTGGCGCCCAGACCGTGCGCTTTGCCTCGGTTGCCGGTTGGTCAACCCCCGCTAACCGGCAAGTCGTTGTCGGTGCCGGGAATGAGCCGACGGTCGTCACGGTCAAATACAACGACACCTCCGATCCGCGGGATGACGCGCCGGTCGGCGCGGTAGTCATCAACCCGACATCACGCGAGCAAACGCTTTCGCGCAGCTTGTGGGCCGAGGATCCGGGCGATTGGTTCCGCATGTCCGTGCGTTCCGGAACCTATTACAATCTGAGACTGGAGCTTTGCAGCGGTGCGCCGTGGATACGCGTCTACCGCACGATCACGGCTGAAGCCGAAAACGTGGTGGCGGAAGGAACCGAATGCCTGTTTCTGGCGCGCGAAACCGCGACCTATTATGTGCAGGTCGGCCATCAGGATCCGGCGTTCCCGACAGACAGCGCGTACACGCTGAGGCACAATTCGGTGACGGTGGGCGATGTCAAACTGGACCGGAACGCCTACCGTTTCCGCGAAGACGCCGCCAAGGCGGACTTCCGTGTGATGCGGACCGGACGCGAGGGCCGTGTGCGCGTCCGCTACACGACCCGCGCCGGCACGGCTGTGCCGGGAATCAATTACATGCCGGTCTCGGGCGTTTTGGAGTGGCCTGCCGGCAACTCAGCGGTTCAGACGGTCAGCGTTCCGCTGATCCCCAATCTCCTGCCCAAATGGAACGGAGACACCTTCTTCTCCATCGAAATCGCGCCGATGCCTGCGGACGAACTTGAAGGCGACGAGTGGGTGCCCTCAATGGCGCAACCTTCGACGGCGGTCGTGACGCTGACGGAAGTGAGTGCCATAGTGCCGGGAACGCTCGCGTTCTCGGGGTTCGGCGATGTTTTCAGCGAGCCGTTCGAAAACGCATGGCGGCCGGCGGTCACGGTAGCGGCCGGTGATCCATGCACGCTCTGGATCGAGCGGACCGTGGGTTCGGAGGGTCCTGTGGCGGTCACGGTTTCCACGCAACGCGGCTCTGCGCTTGATGATCAGCACTTCATCGGGAAGACAGAGCAGTTGTTCTGGGCCGACGGAGACATGACGGCCAAGCCTTTCGTGCTGCAGACGCTGCAGACCGGCGAGGCGTTCATGGCAGCCAAAAACATGACGGTCCGGATGGCCGTCGACAGAACGGCGGGGGGGGCGGCACGTCTCGGCACCTCTTCGGTGGCGGTCACGATTCAGGATCCTGATCTCGCGCAGACGGTCGAGGCGTGGTCGGCTGGCATGGGGCGCACCGGCCCGTTCACGGTGCGGGCGGTTCCGGTTGGCTCCTGGTACTTTGACCGGAACGGATTCTGCCGCTCCACGCCCGTCGCGGTGCGGCAACGGGCGGAGATCTCCTTTACGCTGACGGGGCCGGGCAGGCTGGCTTTCGTACCCGGGCTGATCAAGGGGGGCGACGACGACAACAGCACGATGACTGCGACGATCGGCCGGGAGGTTATACCTTGCGAGAACGGCGACGAGATCGTGAGGTATCTCGGCAGGGGGTCGCATGTTGTGCGCGTGACAGTCATGCGCGGCATGACCTCGCCTGCGGACGCGGAGGTGTACGGCTATCTGAATCCGTATGGCGAGCAGATGCCGATACTTTGGGAGCCTTTGGCTGCCGCCACCGATCCCGATCCGGCCAATCCCAGAGGCGTTGTCCATCTGGGCGGCGGAGCGGAAGGGGACGCATTGCTGCAATGGCGCGGTGACAGCGAGGCTCGTTATCGCGTTTATGTGGACCTGCAGCGCAATAAAGTCGGCACGCCGGATGCGGAGTTCGTGGCGGTTGTGGACGGATTGTCGTTCGATACCGCTTCGGTCGTGAACGGGGGGCTCGCTGCCGGCAAGACCTACTTCTGGCGCGTAGACACGGTCTTGGCCGACGATGAGGGGAATGACCTGCTGGTCAACACGAACACGGTATGGAGTTTCCTGACAGCCGCCGCTGATGCGGCCGCGACCATCGTCACCGGTCCTGACGGAACGGAGATCGCAGGCGGAACCACCCTTGATTTGCAGCAAGGGTTGGCGACGGAGTTCCAACTGGGGCACACCGGCGGGGCCGCCGGCTTCGTGAGCTACATGCTGGCTGGCGGGCGTCTGCCGGACGGGTTGCGGCTGACAGCCAACACGGGGGTGATCTCGGGCACGCCGACCCGCGCGGGAGAGTTCAGCGCGGTGTTCCAAGTTCGGACGGGTTGGGTCTCCGGCAGCACGGTGACGCTCAATTTCCGTGTGTTGCCGATCCAACTCGCAGCCGGAACATTTAACGGCTTGCTGGAAACATCCGATGAGGTCCCCGGCATTCATTATGCGCTGGCTTCGATCAATATGGTTGTGGCGGAAAACGGGCGCATCACCGCGCGCGCGACAGTGGCGGGCCGTCCGTATACGTTTGCCGGAACAGGATACACGGAAGATATCGAACTGCTCGACAATGGGCAGCCCGGATTGCGCGCGGTGTTGACCACACCTGTCCGCTCCGGTTTCGAGTGGTATACCAACACCTTGACGGTCACGGTGTGCAGGGGACCGGATACCGACGAAGAGGCGCTGGATACGATCGCGACGGCGGAACTCGTGCTCAACCATGTGCTGCCGGGCAACCCGGTGGTGCAGTCAACGTACTTCGGCGATATGGTCCGCGACAACAGCAGGGTTCCGCTGGTGCAGCCGGGGATCCAAGATCTGGCCGGATACTACACGGTCTCGCTGCCGAACGAAGAAGCGTCAGACGGAGAACCGCAGGGAGCCGGGTATCTGACCATCACGATCAACGCCAACGGCACGGCGCGCCTTGCGGGTGTGCTCGGCGACGGCACTGCTGTCTCGGCATCTGTCGCGCCAGGGTATGTGTCGAACTATGAAGAGTATCTTGGAGGCGTGCAGCCCGCTCTGTTGCTCCCCGTCTACGTTGCTAGACAGGCAATGGCAATCGGCGGCTGGCTCTTGATCATGCGTGAAGAGGATGATCCTGCGGGACAGCCGATTGTGACGGGTGAACTTTACTGGGTGAACGATGATCCGAATGCCACCCGTGACGGTGAAGAGGGATATGCGTGGACTGTGGAGGCGGTGGGAGGGTTCTATAATACGCTCCTGAACCTACAGACGTATTACCTGAACCAGAGTTTGACAGTCGGCGATATGACCTTTGACGGGTTGCCGGAACAGTTGGATGCGACCTACACGAAACTGCTCTATTGGCCCGGCTTTGACGAGGCGATTCCGCTGACTCTGGTCGGCAGCTCATTCGCGCAGGAACGGCGCGTGTTGGCCAGAGATGTAAACAATGTCAGGTTGAACGATTTCGAGGCATCCGTCAATCCATGCAGCCTGAACGTGAACCTGAATCGGAATACGGGTGTTTTTCAGGGCAACTTCGGACTCTGGTACGGCGATGATCTCGGCACGTTGCAAAGGGAACAGGCCGGCATCAGGATCCAAGGCGTGATGACTCCGGTCAAGCCGAGTGGCAGCGCCTATTTTGACATGCCGGGCATGGGGTTGTACCAGATCAGCGAACGGATCGAAAGGCGCACCTGGATGGGTTCGTATTGGTTCAAGATTATGGCGGAAGATGTCGAGCACGACTGGTCGGAAGGCTGGGACAACTAGGATTCGGCATGAAGAAAAGCATGATGACGCCCCGCTTGCTGATATGGCTGGCGGTTGCCGGATTGTGTGTGCTGGGGCTCACTCTGCATATCCGGCAGACCGATAGGCGTCCTGCAGAAAAATCTTCTGTAGAGAAAGCGGGGAAAACGGGGCGGAGTCATGCCAGAAAACTGCGATCCTCCGGGAAAACCGGGGCGCGGTCCGTTGCGGACGGCACGAATGAAAATGAACGTGTGCAATCTGCGGCGGCGGACGCGGGTCAAGGTCAGCAGGAGGAGACCAATGCACTACCGGTTGTCGCGAAGACGCAGCCTCCGCTGACACCCAGCCAGAAAAAGGCGCAGGAGATGCGGAGTCTGCTAGATGACGGCGATGAGCGTGCGGCGATGCGTCAGGCCAGAGAGCTGCTCACGGACGATGATCCGGATGTTCGTGCCGAAGTGGCGACCGTTTTAGGCTGGATCGGGTTGCGTGCTTTGCCGGAGTTGTCACAGATGTTGAATGACCCGGAAGATCATATCGCAGACGATGTTATGGTCCAGTGGACCATGGCATATAACGAAATTGAGGATCCGGCTTTGCAGGCTGAAATGTTGGCTGCGGCGATGAAGGTCACCAAGGTGAACGCATATTTGGAGGAGTTGGCCATCCTCTCTTCTCAACTGCCTGAGACGTATGGCGTGGCTGCGATGGTAGAGGTCATCGAGGGGCCGAACCCTGACGCCGCCGCAGTGGCGCGGGAGCACTACGAATTTATGACTCAGGAACCCTACTCTGGACCTGACGCTGCCGCAGCGTGGTTGCGCGCAAATGGAGGGGATGAGTCCGACCCTCAGGCAGCCATGCAATCCGAAACCGGGGAGCCGAACGCCACGCCACAGAACTAGCGCGGGCGCAGCCCGCAACCCAATTCAATTCTCATGAAACGGTTCAGATGGTTTGCTTTTGCGGCCTTGATGTTGATTGGTTGCTTGATTTTTTACGACCGCAAGCGTGAGGCGGTACAGGTCACCGATACCAGGCAAGAAGTAGGGGGGCCGGAACGTAAAAAGCCTGTCCGCAGCGTTGCCGCGCAAGCTCGAACGCGCGGGGTCGGAGCCGATAAAAAGCGCGTGCGTGAACGCCCGTCGTCACACGCGTCTTCCGTTTTGCCGGAAAAGCCGTCAGGCGGTTCGCAGACGAACGTCACGGTTTCCAGCGTTGCCGAGGAGCAGGAGCAGACCGCGCGCCAGACCGCAGTGGTGGCTTGGGAGAATCGGGTTGAGGCGCTGAGGGATAAGACACAAGCCCCGTCTGCTCAGCAGGCTATTGCGATGAAACAAGCCTTTGACGAGCTGCATGCCGATGACCGTCTGGATGCCATCCAATACGCGCTCTTGTTGTTGCCTGACATGCAAATCAGCGTGATCTACCCGATCTTGCTCGATAAAAGTCAGTCTGAAGAAGTTTTGGACGCGATTTTCGATGATGTTCTGAACCGCGATGAGCAGATCAAAAATCCACTGATGCGCGAATTGCGCAAGGATAAAGAACATCCGCTCTTTTTTGAATCTGCACGCATCTTGGATGTGGTTGAACCCGAATCCTGAAACCATCCTCTGTGCGCAACGCGGAGATGACTTTACACGCCCGCCCCTCTCAGGTATCATCGCGCCATGTTTACAGCACACACACCCGAATTGATGGACGATTTGCGACTGCGGTGGTCGCGCATGCAGGAAGCACTGCGCACCGATGGCGCAGATGCGCTGCTGGTCGCCACCAACGTGAATCTTTTTTACACCTCCGGTCGTGTCTTTATGGGGTTTGTCTATCTGCCCGTGGAAGGTACGCCCTGGTTTTTTGTGCGTCGCCCCGTTGGTCTGCAGGGCGACACCGTGGCTGATGTGCGTAAACCCGAACAGATCCCAGAGTTGCTGCGTAACGTCGGTGTGGCCTTGCCCCGGCGCATCTTGCTCGAATCCGACGACCTGACCCACAGCGAATGGCTACGGTTGTCGGCGGTGTTCGGCGATGCCGAGTGCGCCGATGGTTCGGCGCTGCTGCGCCGTTGCCGCGCTATCAAGACGCCGTATGAAATCGGGATCATGAAAAAGACCGGCAGCCGCCACGCAGCCATCATCCCGCAGTATGCCGCCGTCTACGAGCCGGGCATGACCGATCAAGAGTGGTCGGTAGAAATGTTTCACCTGATGCTCAAGGCCGGCAGCTTGGGTCTTTTCCGGATCGCCGGCAACAGTATGGAGGTGTTTATGGGTACCGTACTGGCTGGAGACAACGGCGGCGCTGCCTCGCCCTATGATTTCGCGCTCGGCGGCGCGGGCCTGCACCCCTCGATACCGATCGGTCAAAGCGGTGTGCGCCTGACTGACGGCATGGCTGTAATGGTTGATATCGCTGCCAATTTCTATGGTTACCTGACCGACTGCACGCGCACCTTCTCGATCGGTCCGCTGGCGCCCCAAGCGCGCGACGCGCATCAGGTGGCGATCGACATCCAGCACACCATCGCCGCCGCAGGCGTGCCCGGCGCGCGCTGTGAAGACCTCTATGCCCTTGCACTGGCGCGGGCCGCTGAAGCTGGTCTCGCTGACTGCTTCATGGGCCTCTCGCAAAAGGCCCGCTTCGTAGGCCACGGCACCGGCATCGTAATCAACGAGCAGCCCGTGCTGGGTGCACGCTCAGCCGACACGCTGGCCGTCGGCATGTGCATCGCGCTTGAACCCAAATTTGTGGTCCCCGGTAGCGGTGCGGTCGGTGTAGAAGACACCTTTCTGGTTACGCCGAACGGTATGCAGTGCATCACTCCCTGTGATCCAGCGATCATCGAACTTTAGCGCGGTAGCGCATTTAGGAGTTAGGAGTTAGGATTTAGGAGTGTTAAGACTGTAAGGGGTGCCACGCTGCCGCGCGGTGCACGGAGGCCGGAGGGTTTTTAGGGCATTGTTTTGATCCGTCTGATCCACCTTACAGCCTTACAGCCTCACTGCCTTACTACCTATCGCGGGCTCCGCCCGCATGAGAGTGATGACACAAGCTTTAAAAGAGATGTTGATTGAACTCGGCGTGACGCACTTCGGTGAGGTCGTGACCGAGGCAATCGTCTTTAACTCTGCATTCCGCGCGGCATGCGTCGCCAATCAGTGCGGCAAATACGGCACCAACTGGGCCTGTCCGCCCGGTGTCGGCACGCCGGAAGAACTGGCCGACCGGGTGCGCCGCTTCACGCGCGGACTGGTGATCCAAACCGTCTGGCCGCTAGTGGACAGTTTTGATTTTGAGAGCATGATGGATAGTGCCGCGCGCCACAACGACCTGTTCCGTCGCGTAGTAGCATATATGGCCGCACAGCAGACACCGATGCTGGCCTTAAGCGCGGGTGCCTGTGAACTGTGTGAAACCTGCGCCTACACGCGCGGTGAGTCCTGCCGCATGCCCGATCAGGCGATCGCGTCATTGGAGGCGTACTGCATCGATGTGACCGCGCTGTTGGAGGCAGCGGGCCTCCGTTATAACAATGGCCCCGGCACCGTTTCGTATGTCGGGTTGATTCTGGTTTAGATGATGGACACGATGACGCCAGAGCAGCGTCACCGCTGCATGTCGCGCATCCGCAGCAAAGACACCGCCCCAGAGTGGCGGGTGCGCCGGATGGTACATGCGATGGGTTTCCGCTACCGGCTGCATGTCAAGCACTTGCCGGGGTGTCCGGACATCGTGCTGCCACGCCATCGAAAGATCATCTTGGTGCACGGCTGTTTCTGGCATGCACACGGCTGCGCCGCAGCACGCCACACGCCTTCCACGCGCACGAATTTCTGGAAAAAGAAGTTCGCGCGCAACGCCGCGCGCGACCGCGCTGTATTACGCCAGCTCTGGCAGGCCGGTTGGCGCGTGCTGGTGGTGTGGGAGTGCGAAACGCACGACGCTGCGCAGTTGCGCGCCATTCTTGCCGATTTTCTCATGCCCGCGCCAGGCGGCACGAATCCAGCGCTGGCCGACCAGCATGCGCTCTACGGCCTCGTCGCCGAAACGCCGGAGGAGTATCTGTAGTTCATGAGTGTTGCGCGGAGCG
>Ga0209407_1000807_pt1 | contig 36487 bp, 16 predicted proteins | sample AD_JPNHG3_MetaG_FD_184410 | JGI IMG/M metagenome (GOLD analysis project Ga0209407, IMG submission 184410) | Active sludge microbial communities of municipal wastewater-treating anaerobic digesters from Japan - AD_JPNHG3_MetaG (SPAdes) (version 2) | ecosystem: Engineered > Bioreactor > Anaerobic...
CATCGATTTCGCCGAGACCAATCCGCTCGAGTTCAGCACCGATGCGCCCGTGCGCTTGACCGCCGCGCTCAAAAACGTGCCGACCCTGCTGGTGAAGATTTACGAGATCAACACGTTCAACTACTACCGTGAGACCGGACGGCCGCTCAATCTGGCCATCAACCTTGACGGGCTTGTGGCCTCGGTGTCGCGTCGCATCGAGTATGTCGAACCTGCCGAGCGACGTCACACGCAGACCTTTGAGTTCCCTGATATCCAAAAGCGCGGCGTCTACGTGGTGGAACTGATCGGCAACGGCAAGAGCAGCCGTGCGCTGATGCAGAAGGGACGGCTCGACGTGCTGCAGGAGGTGACCGCGGCCGGGCATGCCTTCACAGTGTTCGACGAGACCGGGAAGCGCGTGACCGATGCTTCGGGCTGGTTGGGCGGGCGTGTCTTCGCGGCCGGTAAAGACGGCCGCATCATCGTGCCGTTCTCGACAGCGCCGGGCACGGAACACCTGATCGTCCGGCACGGCGATTTTTCCACGCGCGTCGCGTTCGACCATCTGGCCGAGCGGTACGAGCTTTCGGCGGGCATCTACGTGGAGCGCGAAGCGCTGATCCGCCGTGAACGGGCGCAGATCGCTGTCCGTCCGAACCTGCGCCTCAACGGCCAGCCGGTCAGTGTGAAGCTTTTGAAGGATGTGCGTCTGACGGTACAGGCGACCGATCTGCAGGGGCTCGTGACCACCAAAGAGTTTCCCGCCCTGATCTTGCGCGAAGACGCTGAGACTGTGCAGGAGATTCTGGTGCCGGAGCAAACGGTCGCGCTCGACGTGACCCTGCACGCCGAGATTCAAAATATCAGCGTGAACCAGAAACAGAAGCTGAGCCATACGGCGCATTTTGCTCTTAACGAGATGGAACGGACACCGCTGACACGCGCGCTCTATTTCGGGCGCGACGTCGATGGCCACTACGCCGACTTGCGCGGCAAGAATGGCGAACCGCTGGCTGGCGAGCCGATCTATCTGCAGATCCGGCACCGCTACTTCCAGTCCGACACCATCAGTGCCCATCTGAAGACCGATGAGAACGGTCGTGTGCGACTGGGCGCGCTTGATGGCGTGCGTTCGCTTTCCATCACTTCTAGCGATGGGGTGTCCGGCTCTTGGCAACCGTTGCACGATGTTTGCACCCTGCCGGAGGCGCTACACGGCAGGGCGGGCGACACGCTGCGCGTGGCATTGCCGCCGGGTGCCGATCCGGCGGCAACGTTGCTGGAAACCCGGCGCGGTCGATTCGTGAAGGAGTGGAGCGCCGCGTTAGCGGTGAAGGATGGCTTTTTGGAACTGCGTGGGTTGCCGACCGGTGACTATTCGCTCTGGCTCGCCGAACCCGCGCGGGAGATCGCGGTGCGTATGACGCAGGGCGAGTCGCGTGACGGCTTTGTGGTGGGATCGCGCCGTGCGCTGGAACTGCCGCGCCTCAAGCCGCTTGCGGTGACTGCCGTCACGCCCGGCAAGCAGACGATTGAAATCCGGCTGGCGAATGTCACGCCGTTCGCCCGCGTGCATGTGGTGGCGACGCGCTATCAACCGGCCTACGACCTGTTTGCCCGGCTTGGTGCGACTGCGGCCACGCGCCCGCTGTGCCAGCCTTGGCAGTCGGCGCGCGCGTTTTACGAATCAGGGCGCGACATCGGCGACGAGTACCGCTATATCCTCGACCGCCAGCAGGCGCGCACGTTCCCCGGCAACATGCTGGAACGCCCCGGTCTGCTGCTTAACCCGTGGGCGCTGCGCACGACCGACTCCGACAAAGAACGGCTCAAGGCAGGCGGCGCGTATGCGGGCCGCGCAGCGCGGGAGGCCAAAGCCGACGGGCGTGGCGCGGCGGCACCTGCGGAACGGGGGGGGGCAGGGACGCCCGAGGGCTTTGCCTCGCTTGACTTCCTGCGCCAGCCCGCCGTGACGCTGTTGAATCTGGTGCCGGACAAGTCGGGGACGCTCTCGATCCCGCGCGAGGCACTCAAAGGGCTGCCCTGCCTGCGTGTGCTGGCGGTGGACCCGACAGCCACCGTACTCGCTTGCGCTTATCTTGACGACACGCCGGTCGAGACGCGTGATCTGCGGTTGGCCGACGGACTGGAGCCGGCCAAGCCGTTTGCCGAGCAGAAGCTGATCACGCCGCTGCAAGCCGGCGAGACGGTGGCGGTGGCCGACTTGGCGGCCGCGCGGTTCAAAGTGTTCGGCACGGTCGCAGACCTCTATCGGCTCTTCGCGACGCTCAATCCCGATCCGACCTTCGCCGAGTTTGATTTCGTGGCGAAGTGGGATAAGTTGGACGAGGCGGAACAGCGTCGGCTCTACTCCAAATATGCCTGTCATGAGCTGCACCTCTTCCTTTATCACAAAGACCCGCGCTTCTACGAGGCGGTGGTCGCGCCCGCGCTCGCCAATAAAAAAGACAAAACCTTTATCGATCATTGGCTGCTGGGCAATGATCTGAGCGGTTTTCTAGAACCGTGGCGTTTTGGACGACTGAATGCGGCCGAGCGCGCGCTGTTGGGCAAGCGCTTGCGCGCCAAGGCACTTTCGTTGGCGCGGGACGCGCGCGAGCGCGCCGACCTGACGCCGCCGGACATGGAGGCGTTTAACCGGCGTTTCGACACTGCCATTCAGGCCGGTGCGTTGGAAGACGAGGCAACTGCCACTGAAATCTTGGCTCGGGAGAACGCACAGGATCCGTTCGACACCGCACCGTCGAAACCGAAACCCGCTGGGGCACCTCAAGCTCTCCGCGCGGCGAGACAGGAAGCCGCCCCTGCCCCGAGTGTCGCAGTGGATGCGGCGGTGGCTGTTAAAAGCCCGGTGATTTTGAAGAATATTTATGGGTCGACGAGAGAAAGTGGGACGCGCCAAGCCAAGAAACGTGACGGGCCGGTCAGCGAGTTAGAGGACAAGGGGGATATTCCGGTTTTCCTTGAGGAGTTGTCCGCTGAACGCGACCAAGGACGGCGCTTCTTCCAGAAGCTGGACAAGACGCAGGAGTGGGCGGAGAACAATTACTGGCATCAGCCGATCGAGCGGCAGGTCGCCGCACTGGTCGCGGACAACGGCTTCTGGGCCGATTACGCGATGCACGACGGCCGGACGCCCTTCCTCTCGAAAGCGCTGCTGGAAACGACCTCGTCGTTTACTGAAATGATGTTGGCACTGGCGGTGCTGCAGGTGCCGTTCGAGGCTGGCGCGCACACGGAGCAGGTCGAGGGTGCGTCCTACACGTTGAAAGCGGCCTCGCCCTTGCTGCTTTTCCACCGCGAGATTCGCGAGAGTGCACGCGCCAAAGAGGCCGACTCGGTGCTGGTTGCGCAGCGCTTCTTCCGCGCGGACGACCGTGCCCGCTTTGAAAACGAGAAGAAGTTTGACAAGTGGGTGACCGATGAGTTTTTACCGCAGGTGGTCTACGGCACGCATGTGGTGCTGACGAATCCCACCGGCGAGCCCCAGGCGTTGAACGCCTTGCTGCAGATCCCGGTCGGTTCGATTCCCGTGAATGCCGGGTTCACGTCGAAAGGCGTTTATCTGGTGCTGGAGTCCTATGCCACCCAGACTTTAGAGTATTTCTTTACCTTCCCGGCGACCGGGCGTTTTGCGCACTATCCGGTAACCCTCGCAAAAGAGGGGCGCGTGATCGGCGCGGCCGAGCCCTTTACATTCAATGTCGTGGAGCGGCTAAGCCGTGCCGACACCGAGTCGTGGGCGTGGCTCTCGCAGAACGGCACGGCGGAGCAGGTGCTCGCGTTTCTCGACAAGGCCAATATCCATCGGCTTGATCTGAATGAGATCGCGTGGCGCATGAAGGACAAAGCCTTTTTCAAAACGGTGATCAGCCTGCTGGAGGCGCGCCACATGTATCACGACACGCTCTGGTCGTACGGTATTCTGCACAACGAGCCTGCGGTGATCCGTCCGTTCCTGCAGCATTCGTCCTTCGCGACACGGTGCGGCCTGTGGCTGGAGTCGCCGCTGCTGTCGCTGAATCCGGTCGAGCGTTTCGTTTATCAGCACCTTGAATATGCGCCGCTCGTCAATCCACGCGCGCATCAGGTCGGTGCGCAGCGTACCATCCTGAATCCGGCCTTCCTGCGCCAGTACCAGCACTTCATGACGGTGCTCCGCTACAAGCCCCGTCTGTCGGCCGCCGACACGCTGGCGGTGGCCTACTACATGGCGTTGCAAGACCGCGTGGCCGAAGCGTTGGAGACCTTCGGACGGGTGAAGCGCGACGAGATCACAGAGAAGCTGCAGTACGACTATCTGGCGGCGTATCTGGCCTTTTACACCGGCGACCTTGAGCGGGCGCGCGCGCTGGCCAAGGCGCATGCGAACGAAGGCGTGGCGCGTTGGCGCGACCGCTTCGCGCAAGTGTTGGCGCAGCTCGACGAGATCGCCGGGAGCGCAAGCGGCGCCGTGCCGGTCAATGCGGAGAGCCGCGACCAAGCGCAAGGCGCGCTGGCCGCGACCGAACCGACACTGGAGCTGCTGGTGGAGGCGGGACGCATTCAGCTCGACACACGCAATGTGGCGGAAGTCACGCTCAACTTCTATCCGATGGACATCGAGTTACTCTTCTCACGCAACCCCTTCCTGCAGGAGGGGGCCGCGCAATTCGCCTTCATCCGGCCGGTGGCGAGTCGGACGGTTGCGGTCGCCGCCGGACAGAAACGTACCACGGCGGAGTTGCCGCCGGAGTTCGCCACCAAGAACGTGATGGTGGAGGCGCTGGCGGGCGGCGTACGCAAGACACAGGCCTACTACGCCAACACGCTCAGGGTACAGATGATTGAGAGTTACGGGCAACTGGTGGTCACGCAGGCCGAGACCGGCAAACCGGTACCGGGCGCGTATGTCAAAGTGTACGCCCGCGTGGGTGGTGGTGCGGTTAATTTCATTAAGGACGGCTACACCGACCTGCGCGGTCGCTTTGATTATGTGTCGCTCAACACCGACGAAGCCAATCAGGCCGAGCGTCTGGCGGTGCTGGTCATGAGCGATGCCTTTGGTGCGGTCGTGCGCGAAACCCAACCGCCGAAAAGGTAGGAGTATGATGAAAACAAGAGGTGTGATCATTGGATTGTGCGTGTTTTGCGTTGTTTCGGGTGCGTTCGCAGAGCGGACGGGGCCGTGGTCGAAGGAGAAGGCGTGGGCGTGGTACAACGCCCAGCCGTGGATGCGCGGTTGCAACTACATGCCCGCGAGTGCGGCGAATCGCGTGGACCAGTGGCAGGAGTTGGGCAGCGAAGAGCGGTTCAAGGAGGTGGATCGCGAACTGGCGCTGGCGGCGTCGATCGGCTTCAACACGTTGCGCATCTTGGTCGAAGAGCAGGGCTTTGGCGTGTGGTATCACGATCACGACGGTTTCATGACGCGGTTCGAGCGCATGCTCTCGATCATGGAGCGGCATGGAATCCGCGCCATCGTTGTGCTCGGCAATGATTGCTCGCGTCCGAAGGAGTTGTGGAAGCTGCCGGCTCCGGGGCCGCAGCCCTGCGACTGGGGTTACCACGGGGGACGGAAGCTCTCGCAGCACGGATCGTTTCCGGGGGCGATCGGTTACACGTCGCTTGATGATCCCGAACTTAACCCGAAGTTCTTCCAGATGTGCGAGGAGCTGTTGATGAAGTATCGCGATGACGATCGCATCGCCTTTTGGAACCTCTGGAACGAGCCGGGGAACAACGGACGCGGAAAGATCACCGCACCGCACCTGCAGAAGCTCTTTGAACTGGGGTGGCGGATTGATCCGAAGCAGCCGCTAGCGGCGGATCTTTGGGGTGGTGCCTACGGCGCTGCCGATGACAAGAACGAGGCGCAGAAAGTTGCGGGCGCGTGTTCGGACATCGTCAGCTACCACTCGTATCGTCCGCTCGCAAGCCAGGTCGAACTCGTGAAACGGCTCAAGACGCTTTACGGGCGTCCGATGGTCAACACGGAGTGGCTGGCGCGCATCCTCGGTTGCGAGGTGTTTGACTGTTATCCGTTCTTTGCTCAGAACCGCATTGGCTGCATGTGCTGGGGGTTTGTGGCGGGGAAGTATCAGACCTATGAGCCGTGGGAGGGGATGTGGCGAGAGGTCGAGCGGGGCGGCGGTCAACACTATGACCTGTCGAAGTGGTTCCATGATCTGTTCCGGCCTTCGTTGCGTCCGTATGATCCGAAGGAAATCGACGTGATCAAAAACGTCAATGCGCAGATGGATGCGGAGCGTGCGGGGGGATCCATCCGTACCAAGATCGCGAAGACGCGCAAAATCGTTGCGGAGGATATGTGGCAGGGTTTCCGTCGGACAAAGTTTGACTTCAACGGTCGCACGGCTTGGGTGGTGGAACCTTCGCGCGCACCGCGGGCGGGAATGCCTTGGACGTGGACGATGCAGTGGGCCGAGGCGTTTGTGGACCGTACGGGCGTGCCTGATCTTCTGCGTCAGGGCTTCCATCATGTGACGCTCGAAGCCTTTGACCTACGTGCGAATGACGAGGGGGTCGCGCAGTTTGCCGAGTTTCAAAAATTCCTTGTGAATGAGCTTGGCTTCGCGCCGAAGGCAGATTTGGTAGGGATGAGCTGGGGCGGCTTTTTCTCCGTGCGTTACGCGGCGGCGCATCCGGCCAACGTGGCGAAAATCTATCTGGATGCGCCGTTGCTGAACTTCGACGGATTTGGCAGCGATCCGAATCGCATCGGTCCTTGGGGCGCGGTCGCGCCTACGGACGGCAACTGGGGTGCGGTGCCGGGTATGCCGGTGAATCAGGCGGAGGCGATCGCGAAGGCCGGTATCCCGGTGCTGCTCTTGTACGGTGGTCAGGATCAGACCGTTCTGCCGGCGAAAAACTGCGAGTTGTTCACCACCCGCTTCAAGGAGGCCGGCGGCAAGATCGAGGTGAATCAGCGCGGTCTGTTCGGGCACCACCCGCACGGCGTGGACCCGGATAAGACGGGGCTGATCACGAAGTTTTTCATGCGCTAGTTCCGCAACGGGTTACTGCGTCACCGGCATAGGCACGGGCTTGCCCTCGCGTTGCATTGCGAGTTGGTCGGCAGGTTCATAGACCCCGTAAAAAACGGCGTTCAGGTCGATCCACGTCGCGATGCGGCGCAGTTCGTCGGGCGTGAGGCGAACGTTGCTGTGGCCGACTTTGAGCATCTGAAACAGTGCACTGCCGCGTGCGCTGTCGGCGCCACCTTCGGGCGTCACTTGGATCTGGTTGCGCATGGCGAAGCAGGGGACGAGCGGCGCGCCGGTTTTCTTGGAGCGTCGGCGGGTCTGCTTGCCGTTCTTGTCGGTGGCGTAGCACAGCGAGTGGTAGGACGCCGTGTACGGTCCCGTGATCGTGCGCGAGAGGTTGATGCCGCCTTTGGCCTCCTTGTCGTTGTGGCAGGAGACGCAGCGGGTGTCGAGTATCGGTTGCACCTGTTCCACGAATCCGTAGGGCCGTCCTGATTCGGGCGTGGGGGTGAGTTGGGCGGCGGGGCGCTTCATCGCTTGCGTGATCTTGAGGGCGGCGGGCGAGACGGTCATTTTGTTCTCGTGGCACCCGACGCAGGAGGCGCGTTCACCCGGCATGAGCGAGGTGCTGGAGCGCATGACGCGATAAGCGCAACCATCGGCATCAAGCGCATGGAAGAGGATCGGCTTGCGGGCCGGCACAATGAAACGCGCTGAGCCGTCCGCCTCGACTGGCGTTACACCCAGCACGGCGCGCGTATTTTCCTCGCCGGCGACGCCGATACGCGGCACGTTGGCGTCGCGCGTGGTTTTGGGGAAGACCTGTACCACGCGAATCTCGCGAATCGTACCGCGCACCGCATTGGGGAGCCCCTCGTAGATGTCGGCGATGAAAACCTCGCCTTCGCCACGTTCGGCAAGTTGCGGGTTGAGCACCGAGGGCAAGACGGGCGGAACGGGACGGGGGGCGAGTGGGGTCGGACAGGTCGCGCCGAGGAGTCCCTCGCGGTAGAGCAGTTCGCGGTTGCCTTGGTCGTCGAGCACATAGAGTCCCAGTGCAGGGTCGGGATTGTGGCGCGTCGGCTCGTACATTAGCGGATCGCGACTGTAGGCGACCAAGAACAGCTTTTCGGAAAGCGGCCAGGGTGCGTTGTACCACTCGTTGTTGGGGCCGCGCTCACATTCAGGATAATGGCCGGGCGTGAAACGCGTCACCGCCGCTTGGCTGTTGTTGTCAACGGTCGGATCGATCAGCAGGATCGGGCCGCCGGTAACCGCATGATGGGCGGATGCCACGCACACGATCTTGCTGCTGCCGGGGATGGCCTTGGCTTGGAAGGTGCAGTGGGGTTTGGCCGTTTCATTGCCCCAGACGGCCATCGGGTTTGTGCCGTCGGGCCGCATGGACCAGAGGTTCTGGTGCGTCACGGCATCGCGATCGATGTAATCCCAGCGTGCGAACAGCAGGTGGCCGCTGTTGGCCACGGCCGGGAACCAGTCATTCACGTCATTCCACGAGAGTTGCTGGATGTGCGATCCGTCACGCTCCATGCGGTAGACCGTGTAGGAGTGCCAGCGGTCGCTGTAACCCCACCAGAAACAGCGAGAGGTGGCGCGACGGCGCGTCGAGACGAAAGCGATGCCGCCATCGGGTAGCCATTCCGGCATCATGTCGTCAAAGGTATCGTTGGTGAGTTGGCGGAGATTGGAACCGTCCGCGCCGATCTCATAGATATGGAAGTAGTGGTGGTTGGTGTCGGTTTCATTGCACGGCAGGGTACGCGGGTCCAGTGAGCCTTCGGTGGCGACGAACGAAAAGAGGATCTGCTTGGCATCGTATGAGAGGCGCGGTTCAAGCAGGCTGCCGGAAGGCAGGCGACCGCCGATCAGGTCGCGGCGGGCCAACGAGATGCCGGGCTTTTCCAGAACGAACAGGCTGCCGCCCGGACGCTGACGCCAACCGAAGTACTGCGCCACTTCGTGGTTCCAAGACGGGTTACGGCGCGTGCAGAAAAGCAGTTCGCCGAGCGCGAGTTTGGGATCAGCTAAGAGGGCGGCGCGTTTCAACAGCCGTGTCCGCAAATAACTCTTCCAACCCTTGTCCGCCGGAACGGAAATGGTCTCTCCCGTGATGTGTGCCGTCCGGGCGGTCTGCTCGTCGATACATGCCGCGAGGCGCGCCGCATCGCCGCCGCCGAAGAGCCCGTCGTCCTGCACCCATTCGGAAATCGCGAGCAACAGCAGATCCGGTTCCGGCGCGCGCGGCACGCCCTCCAGCGCCTGCTTTACTGCACTGCGGAAAGCGGCGGCGAGTTTCGGGGCGAATGCCTCCGTTTTAGTCAAAACTTTCAAGCCCTCGATCCACGTACCATCGTAACGCATGATGACCACCGGTCCGTCGCCGGAGTACTTCACACCCCGGCCGTCGGCTTCAAGCGTCCACGCGCCGTCGGTGTCGCGTATGATGACATATCCGCCGAAGCCGTCCTCCGGATTGCCGTCCGAAACGATCACGAACGGAAACGCCGCAGCCGTGTCGATCATGCCTTTGTAGATCCTGAGGTCTTTGCCGACTCCGTAAATCTCCGGCGTACTGGTCAAGGCGGCTGTATCACTGGTGTATTCGTAACGCCAGACGGTCGCATCTGGTTTGTCCGAAAAGCCCTCCGAGGCGCGGTACGAGCCGCCGTTCTCGTATGCCACCAGCGGATCCCATCCCGTGGTGTCGCATGTGTGGTTACCGCGACGGTTCACCACGAACCGCAACGTGTCGTCCGCCTTCACCGCCAGCGCAAGTTTGACCTCCTTGCCGGTCGCGTCTTTCCCGTCCAGCACCGCCGACCACACTTCTGTCGCGCCATGCCACACCGCGACACGCACGCCGTCACCGTCGAGATGCAGTTTCTTGACTGTTCCGGAAACCGTCACGCGCCCGTCCTTCGGCGCGACAAAGACGCGCGCCGCATCACACGCATTGCCTGGATGCGTCCAGTTTTTGCCGATCCGCGCCCACATCTCGCCGCCGGTCCAGTAGGTTGAGTCGTACCACTTCTCGCCGTCCTTCGGCGGCGTCCGCATCATGCTGAATGCGCCGACGTCCCGCGCCGGATAGACCAGTGTGACGTTGCCCGAGGCGATCTTTACACCCGGCACGCCCGTCAGTTCCGAGACGGCAACCCCGTCCGCCGTGTGCACTGTGGTGCTTGCGAGCGCTGACGCCTTTCCTGAAAACTCACGTGGAACCGGTGCTGGCACCGTAGTCATCGCCGGATCGGCATCCCGACGGAGCAATGCCCACTGTCCCGGAACTTGGACGTTCCCTGCCAGGCAGACCATCGGCAATATCGCAACACAAAGTCCCAGTTTCACGTTCACTTCTTTTCCCTTCACTTCCTTACGTCCGTCTCAGGCTCCGAGAGGAAACACATTCAAGCGCAGGTCTCATTCAACGTATTTTGAGCAACGTTCCGGCGCAATACGTATGCAGGAGTTTCACCTCGCCAAGACCCACATAGCAGGGATCCCCCCAATTCGAACAGATCGCAAGCTTCACATAGCGCACCCGGTCGACATCCAACTTGATCAGATGAGCCGGCTCATCCGTCGAGCCACTTCCTATCGGCAGTCCGAAGAAACCATGCTCAGAATACGCATGATCCGTGCCAGCCAAATAGATCCGCGTACCTCGAACCCCACGCTTCAAACACCCCGACGCCGAACTCATATCAGGAAGGACGGTTTGGTTGTACTGCCAAATCACCACCGCATCAAGGTCGACCTCTCTGCCCAGATCGAATTCGACCCATTCGTTGGTGATCACGCCGAATCCGGAAAGCCACATGCTACTTTGTCCCAAGCCGTTCGTGTGGGTGGCCGCCAGCCCGGTCCCTTCTATGCCGGAATCGTCGATCAGTCTGGACACGGGATTCGTATCGGACGCGCTGCTGGACTGCACGACGCGCGGCGTACGCCAGACACTTTTGTCTATGTCTGGTGGGGGTGCCACCTCAAACTTGACTGCACTGAGACCGACCACGTCGGTCGCGCCCCAGTTAGAATGGATATCGAGGCGGACGTACCTCGTTTCCGTCGCCGTCAACGGCACATACTGAACCGGCTCGAGTAAGGTTCTCGACGCTCTTCGCAGTACATTGCTGGCGGCGATCGTCGTAAAGACACGGTTTGTTCCTGCTGTCTGGATGCTGTAGGCCTTGATACCGCGCGCCGTTAGGTTGGTCTGTGCCAACTGCCAGAGCAAAACCGACTGCAGGTCATAGGGCGCACCCAGATCGAACTCGATCCATTGATCCGAGAGGACGACGTTGGTTTGCGAGTGCCAGAACAGCCCGCCAGCATCTCTGTCCACGTGCAGGGCGTCGCGTCCGGTTCCGATCAGGCCGACGTCATCGACCAGATAAGACGGCGAAACAAAACCGGACCGCTGATAGGTCGTACTCGCCGACGCCTCGACGTATGCGAGCGTCAGCGCGTTCGTCGCGGGATGGACACGCAGAACCTCGAATTTCACTTCGCTCAGCCCCACAATACTGCCACCACCCCAATTTGATTGGATATTGAATCGAACGTACCGGACACCATGTACGTACAGCGGCACGACTTGTATGGGTTCATTGGTGGTTCCTGCCGCCTGGTTGAGATGCCCCGTTGCGTACTCGACGAAGATCCGGTCTTCCCCTGCCGTCAGGATTGTGAAGTCTTTGACGCCGCGCGTGGTCAAGGTCTTTTGTGCCAGTTGCCAGATCAGTGCGTTGGTCAGATCACATGTCATGCCGAGGTCGAACTCGACCCACTGGTTTGAGACAATGATACCCGTATTGGAGTGCCAGAACAGCCCACCCCCATTGTTGGGCAAATGCACGGCATCGCGGCCTATACCGGAGAGACCCGAGTCGTCAATCATGTAGGTTGGAGAAACAAAGTTGGCTTGACCGGATGCTGTACCGTCCCACGTCGTGCTCGCCGTCGCCGCGATGGGCGACATGATCCGGACCTGTGGCTCCTGCGGCACCTGAGGCACGGGATAGACCTCGAAACGTACTTCGCTCAGTCCCACGATCGCGGAATCCCCCCAACTTTCATGGATGTCGAAACGGATCCACCGGACATTGTCCGCGATGAGCGGTACGATCTGGACTGGTACACTCACGTTTTTCGTAGCCTGGCTGAGCTGGTTGCTGGCCGATAAAAGTGCATACGCCTTGTCTGTACCCGCCGTCAGAATCGAAAACGACCGAAGGCCACGCGTGGTCATACTCTCTTGCGCCAGTTGCCAGATCAACGCATTGGTCACCCGGTACGTTGCCCCGAGGTCGAATTCGAGCCATCCGTTCGTGACCGCATTCCACCCCGAATGCCAGAATAGATTGCTGGCATTAGCGCAGTTATGCATGGCATTCCGTCCGGTGCCTGTCAGCCCGGAACCGTCGATCAGGTATTGCGGTGAGACAAACCGCGGTTGACCCTGTGACGTCCCGTCCCAGGTCGTCCGTGCGGCCGCATTTACCGGCGCAATGATAATGGGTTCCTCGGTCAGGCCGATTCTCACAGTGGCCAAGGCCAAAACAGCACTTGCGCCAATCGTCTTCGTCACCCTGTCTTTGAACGTCATGGTACGCTCCGTTTTTCGAGTGTCTCCTGATTTACGGTTGCTTTGGTTGAAGTGCTGTTAGTATAGCACACGCCGATCTGATCGAACCAGTGTTCGAAATGTTTTTTTGGTGATTTTTGGTGATCGATTACGTTATTCACTCTCACACTCGGATCGTGTATGCTTTGTCCCATGTTACGCGGTGGGGAGAGGCGAGATGCTACGACAAGCGGTTGCGGGCCGTTGTTCAGGCATGTAGGCTGGATAGGGCGGTTGGCCGTCGGCGCGTTGTTGCTGGTCGGGGTCGTTGGGTGCGGCGACGGACCGCGATTGCGTCCGGTGACACCGGAGTCGGTGGTGCTGGCCTTTGGCGACAGCTTGACCTCAGGTGAGGGCGCCGATGAGGAGCAGAGCTATCCGGCAGTGTTGGCGCGTCTTCTGGGTTGCGAGGTCGTGAACGGCGGTGTGGCCGGCGAGATCACGCAGCAGGGCGTCGCCCGTTTGCCGGAGATGTTGCTGGACCATCGACCACAGATGGTTATCATCTGTTTCGGCGGTAACGATATGCTGCGTAAACTGGACGATGAGGTGATCACGCGGAACCTGCGCGAAATGATCCGTGCCGCGCATCAGGCGAAAGCCGACGTGATCCTGATCGGGGTTCCGCGCCCCGGATTGTTGCTGCGCGCGCCCTCCTTTTATCAGGAGGTTGCGGAGGAGTTCGGCTTGGTTTACGAGGACAAGATCGTGGCCAAGATCCTCTCGAGGCCGACGCTGAAAAGTGATTTGATCCATCCGAACGCCAAGGGTTACCGGAGACTTGCTGAGCGTCTGGCCGATGTGATCCGGAAAAACTCTTGATGACAAAGCCCCTATAATCGGTCGGTGGCAGAGGCATACGTTGCTCGCTCTCTCATTCATCGCGCGGCGATGAATAAGCTGGGCCTCCCGCCGCGAGATAGCCGCCTGATTCCCCGGTTGGCTTTGCAGACACCCAGAAGGAGTAGAGCGACGCAACGCGAAGCTTGAACCGGAAGCGGACGGGCTTCCCGGCGAAACGCGCAAGATCGCCACCTTTCCACGTAATCGCGCGCTTGGTCGCATCCTCACGCACGAGCGTCGTGCAGTCGTCGGCGGAATAACCCGCATAGGGCTTCCCATTCTCGTCAAGGACCTCCACGGCGAGGGTGCCGAAACGCGCATCGGCATTCACGAAGAGGTGGGAGCCGGTAAACACTACCGGGCGCGTCACGAGTTCTCCCTGCGCGTCCGTCGTCATGCTCGCAAAACCGTCACGCCGCAATATCGCCACGCCTACGGAAAAATTCCAGTGCATGCCGTTGGGGATCACGCACGTCGGCGGATCGTTCTGAGTGCCGTCGCCGCGCGCGCCCACGTAGTAGAACCACAGTTGTTCGTCCTTAATCACAAAACCGCTGGAGCAGGGGCCTACGTAGCCCGAATCCCAGCGGCCCGAACCCCAGCCCGAGTCGGCAATCGCAGGCGTGCGGTCGGGACGCGTGAAGTGGAAGCCGTCACGCGAATAGGCGAAGTGCAGGGTCGTCGTTTTGGGCATGCCCGCTTTCGCGGCTAGGTCGTTGTCGCGTCCGCAGAGGATCTTGAAGAATCCGACCATGATCGACTCATAAGGCGTGGCGTCCACATTGTAGAGTTGGGCATTGCGGTACTCTTTCCCGCCCACTGTACGCGGCAGGTCTTGGTTGTCGCATGCCAGCCACAACGCGCAGTCGGCGGTATTGGTCTGGTTGGGTCCGTGCCCTATTGGAAAATTCCAACTTCCGCCCCCGATGAAGTCTTGGTGCGCGCGGTAGATACGCGAGCGTGCCCGCCAACTGGCGCGCAGGCTCCACACCCACTTGCCGAGGAACGGGTTGTAGAACATCGTGGTGCTGTCGCCATGCTGGCCCGTCAGGCGCGCAAACGTCCAGCGGGCGCCATCACGCGAAACATACTGGGCGCTGCGTGTGGGATTGCCGCCCGGCGAAATGGACATGCACCAGCGTTCGTAGGGATTCTTGGCCGCGTAGTCCGGCCACACGCTGAATGTGTCGGCAATCTGATGCGGCAAGAGGACGTTGGTGCCGCTCGCCCCAACCGGTGGACGTTCCCAATGGATGCCGTCCTTCGATTCCGCGAGGCTGATCTTGCCCGCCCATCCGGAAAGGTACCAGATGCGGAAACGCTGGCGCGTGGGGTCCCACCAGATTGCGCCACCCGGCATGCAGCATCCCGGTGAACGCGTCAGTTCGTCCTTTGTTTGCGGCCACATCACGGGGTTGCCCGCGTATTGAACCGGCTTGTGGAACGCGCGTGTTACGTTGGTGATCGACTCCACCAGGAAATCATCCACGAAGAGTTGGCGACCGAGGTCGATCGGAATCACCTTCGGGATATTTGCGGCCTCCAGATAGGGGGCACGGATCGGGTTCGGGTCACGCGGATCGATACGCGGTGGCCACTCCTTCGGCAACGTAATGCCGTTGTACAATGTTCGTCCGCCGTCTGGAGTTTCCGGGGTGGTGCGCGAAGGCAAGGTTTTCCATTGAGGCTGTCCGCGATGGATCGTATCGGGTTGTAGAAATTGGTCGGGCGATAACACGCGATCTGAGAGGCGGCATTGTGAAAGCGATCCGCAAATCACGTTGCCGGCCATGCCGCGCCCGCCGAGGCCAAACCGGCCGCCCTCATCAAAGGTCCCCTGGAATGGTTTCATGGACTTTCGGCCCGCGGGCTGGCCGTCGAGGTAGAGACACCATTCGGCGGTTCCGTCCGCGAGCCGGTGAGCAAACGTAAGTGCAAAATGGTGCCAGCCATTCGTGAGCGTGTTGGGGTCCGTCACGGTTGTCAGCAGCGAGTCGCCTGCATAGGGGGCGGCGGAAAAGATCTGCCAGGTGAGCCCCGGATGAATGCTGTCGCGCCGGAACGTGAGGAACCAGCGGTTCGTCGTGTGCGTGAACGCGCTTACAACCATCCACGTCTCACCCTTCTCTGGAAGCCGTGAGAAGTTATACCATCCCTCCACGGTGAAGTCGTTGGTGGGCGTGAGGTAGTGTCCCGCCGTGTCACTGAAGGCGAAGTCCGTCGCGCCGGCGCCTCCACGTGCGTGGAGGGCATAGCGTCCGGTAGTGCCCAGTTCGCAATACTGATCGGCATCGACAATCAAAAGGTCATTTGCCGACGAGACCGCGCACCGTCCGTCCGGTATCAGGTTCGCATCGCACCCGAGCGGCCATTCGGCAATCGTTCGCGCACATACCCCCGTCGCGGCAGCCGCAAACACCACCGCCATCATCTGTATCCTTGTTGTGTTCATTTTCATCATCGTTGCCTCATCTGAACCACTACCTGAGAATCACCGCTGTTCCGCCTTCGCTATCTTTTGCTTCAAATGCGATAGGTGTAAATCCGGGGACAAGACCCGATCAAACAGGGACACAACGGCTTTCTTGTCTTGATCAGTCAGCGCACTCGCTTGTAAGTCCCGTTTTAGGTCAGCAACGACCTGTTCCAGATGCCCCTTATTATCGTCGTTTCTAATCAGGAGCGGTAACGATGTTAACCTGTCAAAAATGGGCTGAAGCGAACGTTTAACCTGTTCCTTTTTTCCGTCATAGTCGCGGTAGGAAAAATCGACCTGTTCCATAATCTCCGACGAGAGCAACTCACATGTGCCCGGCAGATAATCCATGCCTGTAAACGGCAGCAACGGCAAAATGGTGTGCATGGATTTCAAGTTGTCTTTCAAAATCCATTGGGCTACATCAGTCTCAAATCCAATTGCAATGCATCGCACCCAACTTTGGTTTTCATTTCTTAGGCCGTTGATTATCCAATGCAACCTGGCACATAGCAAACCAAGGGTATTCTCGCCGTTCTCCATTGAAGCGGTAACCACAATGTTCGAAAAAAGTACTTGGCCGCACAGCGCAACTGCGCCTACCGATTCGTTCGGGAGGCCTCTGTAGTTGCCAGTCTCTACAAGTGGAGAAACATAGCGTTGCATCATGTCACCGGGAATGGCCCGTATGATATCATCAGTCGGCACGGACTCGGAGTCTGTCGCCTCATCTATTGTCAGCAAAAGACGGCAATAATTTGTTTCGGTTGAGGAAACTCGGATGGGGTCTGGAAATGTCGGCATGTCAGAAATAACTTTCACCAAATGTTGCACGAGTCTCTTCTTTTTTTGCGTCGAAACATGCCTATGCAAAAGAAACATTACCTCGAAGATCAGCGTCAAAATCAGCAAGCATCGAATGATCAGCTTTTTGTTTGCGAGAGGGCGTTTCATTGCTCATCCTTTTACACGAATCGTCAGCCCGAGTCAAAAAATTCTTGAGTTGCACTTGCACTTTGAACGCCGTTACGCTATGGCTCATGTCGGTTTTTTATTTCCGGTTTACGGGGGTTTGCCCGACAAAAAATTTTGACTATAATGTTTCGCATGAAAACTGCACAAAGGGGAGACTCGCGACGGCGAGATGTTCTGTGCGCTCTTTTGGGTGCCGCGACGACGTTTTCGTCGTTTGCCGTGTTTGTGGCATCATCAATCGCTTATGCGGCGGAGCCGACGGCCGCCGAAATCGAAAGTGCCATTGTTGCTTCCGCCGCAGAAACAGCGGCGTTGCAGGCAAAGCTGTCTGATCGCGTCTCGCTTGCCGATTACGCGCCGAAGGTCACGGTGGTCAACGGCACGAATGTGTGGACGGCGGCGCTTCAACAGGCAATCGACGAGCACGAAATCGTTGTGATTCCCGCGCGGCAAGCCACGTACTACATTGACGGAACGGTAAGGATACCCTCCAACCGCCGCATTGAGGCAGAGGGCGCGACGATCGCGCTGTTGCCGGGCACGGATGTGGTTATGCTGCGCAACGAGAAGGCTGCGGATGGCACGCTCGCACCGACGCACCAAAATCCACGTGACGACAACATCGCGATTATCGGTGGCCGGTGGGAGGACTGGCGGCGCGCGCGCGCCGGTTACGGCAGGAGCGGCCGCTGGGACATGTCCGAACGCAAGCTTGGCAACTACTACGGCGTTTCAACGCTGATGCTCTTCATCTGCTGCGATCACATCACGCTTAAGGGGGTAACCTTCGCGCATGCAAGCGCCTTTGCCTATCAGGGCGGGAACAGCAGCGATGTCCATCTGACGGACACGGTTTTTGACCGCTGCACGGCCGACGGTTATCATCTAAACGGTAACCTTTCGCGGGTACACATCCAAAACGCGCGCGGACAGGTGGGGGACGATCTCGTGGCCCTGAACGCCTATGATTGGCTCAATTCGTCGGTGACATTCGGGCCGCAGAAGACGATCCTCTGCGAGGATCTGGAGTTGGTCGGTTCCGGATATCCGGCGATCCGTATTCTGCCGGCCACCTATCGCTACAAGGACGGGACGGAAGTAGACTGTGCGATCAGCGACGTCATCTTCCGCCGCGTGAAAGGGATCAAGTGTTTCAAGATGTATTTACAGACCCCCAACTATGCGGTCGGCACAGAGCCGGAGTGGTCCAAGATCGGTTCGGGCGGCAACTTACACTTCGAGGATATCGAGATCGATCTTGATCGTCCGATCGATATGTTCGAGGCCTATACCGGCTCCGATCCGGTGCGTGGGCATTTCGGCGCGTTCGAGTTCGGCGCGAATCTCACCAGCATCCACTTCAAGAACCTCAAGGTGAAGTTCCATGCAGACCGCTACCCACTTTCGCATCTCGCGGTTGTCGGGCCGAAATCGGTGCGCTTGACGGGTAGGAAAGGGGAACCGCGCGAGGTGTTCGATCCGTATGTCAACTGCCGCGTGGGCAAGGTCGTCGTGGAGAACCTCGAAGCAACGGGCGTCGTTCCAGCGAAGCTTGTGCATGCCACCGTTTTTGATGATGTAAACGGCGACGGGCGATCCTCCGGACGCGGCGAAATAGCGGATATTCGGATCTCGGCTGCGGTGCCGTCGCGCTAACTTGTCATATATTCTTAGTGTTCAAGGAGTCAGGCCATCTATCGAATTCTTGAAAATAATCGGTGTACGCTGAGGTCAGCAACATTCCTGATGAAACCGAATCCTCCACCTGACTAGTCATGGTGGCAACCCCGGTGTTAAAACTACCGTCAACTTGAATGCATGACATTTGAAATGCCGATAGCGATCCCGATCCCGATTTGGATGAAACCCGTGGAACCATGAAACACCTGAAGCTTCATGAAAATCAGGGGCTTCTCTTGGCCTTGGCGGTTCCAGAAAACACACTGGCGCTTTGTTGTGATTAAAATAAACCCGAGCCCTGCCCAAACAAACTAATGCACTAATGCACTAACGAACTTCTCCCTGCCTTTACGTTAAAAAATCGCGGCTCTGACACCGGAAAAAGTGGTTTTCTGCGGCAAGAAATGGTATGCTTGTTCTTGTTTTTTATCACCAGCGGAGAAAACATGAGCGAAGAAGAGATTGTCCCTGTTTCGGGCGAAGAACCCAACGTCAGCCCGATCAATATCGAAGATGAAATGCGCACGTCGTATATCGACTATTCGATGAGCGTCATCGTCGGGCGTGCGCTGCCGGATGCGCGCGACGGCCTGAAACCGGTTCACCGCCGCGTCCTTTTTACAATGCACGAGTTGGGGCTCGCATACAACAAGGCCTACAAGAAGTCCGCGCGCGTGGTCGGTGATACGATGGGTAAATACCATCCCCACGGCGACAGCGCCATTTATGATACGCTCGTTCGTCTGGCGCAGGACTTTTCTATGCGCTACCCGCTGGTGGATGGCCAGGGCAACTTTGGCTCGATCGACGGCGACTCTGCTGCCGCCATGCGTTACACCGAATGCCGCATGGACCGGCTGGCCGAGGAGATGCTGGCCGACCTCGACAAGGACACGGTCGACTTCCGCCCGAACTACGATGAGAAGGAGCAGGAGCCGGTGGTTCTGCCGTCGCGCCTGCCCAACCTGCTGATGAACGGTTCCTCGGGTATCGCGGTCGGCATGGCCACCAACATCCCGCCGCACAATCTGGGTGAGTTGGTCGACGGTATCACGTATTATGTGGACAATCCGGACTGCACGATCGACGAGCTGATGCAGTTCATCAAAGGACCGGACTTCCCGACCGGCGGGATCATCTGCGGCGAGCGCGGTATCGAGGCGATGTACAAGCTTGGGCGTGGTTCGCTCATGGTGCGCGGCAAGGCCGAGATCGTCGACTACAAGAACAAAGAGGCGATCATCATCACCGAAATCCCCTACATGGTGAACAAGGCGGCGATGATCGAACGGATGGCTAACTTGGTGAATGACAAGGTCATCGAGGGCATCTCCGACATCCGCGATGAGAGCGCGAGTGACGGCATCCGCGTGGTGATTGAGCTGAAGCGCGGCGCGATCGGGCAGGTCGTGCTCAACAACCTCTACAAGCATACCCAGCTTCAGAGCACTTTCGGCGCGATCATGCTGGCGATTGACCGAGGACGCCCCAAAGTCATGACGCTCAAGGAGATGATCCGCTGCCATGTGGATCACCGCTTTGACGTGTTGACGCGCCGCACCCGCTTTGAGTTGGACAAGGCCGAGGCGCGCAAACACATTTTGGACGGGCTGCTTATCGCGCTGGATCATCTGGACGAAGTGGTCGCCATCATCCGCGCCTCGAAGAACCGTGACGAGGCCAAGGCTCGCTTGGTGGCGCGCTTTGAGTTTACCGATAAGCAGGTCGATGCCATCCTCGATATGCGCCTCTACCAGCTTACCGGATTGGAACGCGAAAAGGTCGAGGCCGAGTTCAAGGCGCTCTGCGAGCGTATTGCGTACCTCAAGGATCTGCTGGCGTCGCCCGACAAAATCTATGGCCTGATCAAAGACGATCTGGCCGACCTCAAGGCCAAGTACGTTCTCTCCGGCAAGCGCGGCGATGTGCGCCGCACCGACATCGTGCCGATGGAGGGTGAGGTCGACATCAAGGATCTGATCGCCGACGAGCCGTGCGTCATTACGTTAAGTCAGCGCGGTTACGTCAAACGCGTCCCGCTCACCACGTACCGCGAGCAGCGGCGCGGCGGCAGGGGCATCACCGGCGCGGCGATCAAGGAGGAGGATTTCATCACCACGGTTTTCGTGGCGGAGACGCACGACACGCTGTTGCTCTTCACCAGCCAGGGCCGCGTCTTCAAGAAGGATGCCTACGAGATTCCCGAAGCGCCCCGTACCTCGTTCGGCAAGCCCATCGTGAACCTGCTCGAATTGCGCGCAGGCGAATCGGTCGTGGCTCTGTTGCCCATCCGCTCTTTCGATACCGGCGAGGATGTCTTCTTCGCCACCGAAAACGGGATCGTCAAGCGTACCGCGCTCGCCGATTTCCGTAACGTCAACCGCAAGGGTATCATCGCGATCAAGTTCAAGGATATGCCGGGCGACGCCGACGATGAAGCGGCCGACGCTGATACCGTCGACACCGACGCTGACACGCAGGATGAGTCGGGCGAGCAGACCGCCAGTGACCGCCTGATTCAGGTGCGGCTGGTTAATGAGAACGACCATATCCTGCTGGTCACGGCCGACGGCAAGGCCATCCGCTTCCCAGTCTCGTTCAAACGCACCGATGCGGACGGTACCGAGCGCGAGACGAGTGTGCGTTGCATGGGACGCGCCTCAGCGGGCGTGCGCGGCATCCGGTTGGCGCCGGGCGACGTTGTGCGCAGCTTCGACATCGTGAACGATCAAGAAACGCTGCTGATCGCCACCGAGAACGGTTACGGCAAGCGTACCGAGTTCAGCGACTTCTCGGCGCAACACCGCGGCGGCGGCGGCGTCATCGCGATCAAGGGCGTCGACGAACGCAACGGCAGGGTCGTGGCCGCGCACGCTGTGCGCGAAGACCAGTCCTTCATCGCCATCGCCTCCAACGGCATGATGGTGCGCTCGCCGGTCAATGAGGTGCGGATCATCGGCCGTGCCGCCAAGGGCGTCCGTCTCGTAAACCTCGCTGAAGACGCGACGCTGGTATCGGTCAGCATCGCCGATCCAGATGATGATGAGTCAGTTTAGACTATGTCAGATATCATCATTACCGGCGCGCGTCAGCACAATCTGAAGAATGTTGACGTGCGCATCCCGCGCCATTCATTGACCGTGGTGACCGGCCTCAGCGGTTCCGGCAAGTCGTCGCTCGCCTTCGATACCCTGTACGCCGAAGGCCAGCGGCGCTATGTCGAGAGCCTCTCCGCCTACGCGCGGCAGTTTCTCGACCAGATGCAGAAACCGGAGGTCGACCACATCGAAGGGCTTTCGCCCGCGATCTCGATCGAACAGCGCACATCGGGCGGGAATCCGCGCTCGATCGTGGCGACTGTGACCGAAATCCACGACTACCTGCGTCTGCTCTACGGTAGCATCGGCCATGCGCATTGCCCGCGCTGCGGCAAGCCGGTACAACGACAAAGCGCGGAGCAGATCGTCGACCACCTGCTGGCGCAGTCCGCAGGCACGCGGCTGGTGGTGCTCGCGCCGCTGGTGCGCGGGCGCAAGGGACGCCACGAAGAGGTGTTTGAGTCGATCCGCCGCCAAGGGTTTGTACGCGTGCGCGTCAACGGCGAGATGCTGGCGCTCGAAGATGTCCCGCGCCTCGACAAAAACAAAAAGCACACCATCGAGGCGGTGGTGGATCGGCTGGTCGCCGGGGAGGACGTACGGCGGCGCCTGACCGATTCGGTCGAACTGGCGCTCAAGCAGGGCGAAGGGCTGGTCCTTGTGCAGAGCATGCCCCCGGAGGGCGGGGCGCGCGAAGAACTCTTTTCCGAAAAGAACGCCTGTCCGGACTGCGCGATCAGCTTTGAGGAACTGAAACCGCGCTCGTTCTCCTTCAACAACCCGTTCGGTGCCTGTCCGACCTGCGCGGGCCTCGGTGCGCAGTTGATCTTTGACGAAGACCTCGTGGTGCCCGACAAGACGCTGTCGCTGGCCGATGGCGCGATCCATGCCTGGCGGCACGGCGGCTTCCGCATGGTGGTGTACTACAAGCACCTGCTCAAGGCGGTGGCCGCGGCCTACGAGATCGACATGGACACGCCCTACAACGAGCTGCCGGAGTCGTTCCGTCAGGTGCTGTTGCACGGCTCGGGCGATGAGCCGGTCACGCTGCGCTTCTGGATGCGCGGCGCGTGGCGTAAAACCGAGAAGCCCTTTGAAGGCGTGCTGCCAAGTCTGGCGCGGCGCTACAGCGAGTCGGAATTCGACGAGATGCGCGAGAAGTTGCGGCGCTACATGAGCCGCCAGATCTGTCCTGAATGCCATGGCGCACGATTGCGGGCGGAGGCACGCGCCTGCACCGTGGCGGATCGTTCGATCGTGGAAGTCATGGCCATGACGGTCAAGCAGAGCCTGGCCTTTTTCGAAACGATCGCGCTCACCCCCACCGATGCGGCGGCCGTGGGTGAGGTATTGAAAGAGATCCGCCGCCGCCTGCAGTTCCTGAACGACGTGGGGCTCGATTACCTCACGCTCGACCGCGAAAGCTCGACCCTCTCGGGCGGCGAGATGCAGCGTATCCGGCTGGCGACGCAGATCGGCTCCGGTCTGGTCGGCGTGCTCTATGTGCTGGACGAGCCGACCATTGGCCTGCACCCGCGCGACAACGAACGGTTGATCGCCATGCTGCGCCAACTCCAGCAGCGCGGCAACACCGTGCTGATCGTCGAGCATGACGAAGAGATGATCCGCTCGGCGGACTACATCGTGGACATGGGCCCCGGTGCCGGGCGCGAGGGCGGCGAGGTGGTGTATCAAGGCGAACTGGCGGGACTGCTGGCATGCGAGCGTTCGCAGACCGCAGCCTATCTCTCCGGACGGACGCGCATCGAGGTGCCCGCAACGCGCGTCAAGCCGGGCAAGGCGCGTCTCAAAATCACGGGCGCTTCCGAAAACAACCTCAAGAACATCGATGTCGAAATCCCGCTCGGCTGTCTGGTCTGCGTGACCGGCGTCTCCGGTTCAGGCAAGTCCACGTTGGTGAGCGACATCCTCAAGCGGCATCTCTTCCGCCACTTCTACGATTCCAAGGAACGGCCCGGCGCTTTCAAGAAGATCACTGGCGTCGAGCAACTCGACAAGGTCATCGAGATCGACCAGAGCCCGATCGGACGCACACCGCGCAGCAATCCCGTCACCTATACCGGTGCCTTCACGCCGATCCGCGAGTTGTTCGCCGCCACGCCCGCCGCCAAAGTGCGCGGTTACGGGTCGGGGCGTTTCAGTTTCAACGTCAAGGGCGGACGTTGCGAAGTGTGCAAAGGCGACGGCGTGCGCCGCCTGGAAATGCATTTCCTGCCGGACATTTATGTGCCGTGCGAGCAGTGTAACGGCCTACGCTACAACAAAGAGACGCTGAGCGTGCGGTACGGCGGCAAGACGATCGCCGAGGTGCTCGACATGACGGTGGATGACGCTCTGGATTTCTTCGCACCGCTGCCCAAGATCGCCAACAAGCTGCGCACGCTCTCGGAGGTCGGACTCGGCTACGTGCGTCTCGGCCAGCCCTCGACCACGCTCTCGGGCGGCGAAGCGCAGCGCATCAAGCTCTCGGCCGAGCTTTCCAAACGCGCGACCGGCAAGACGCTCTACCTGCTGGACGAACCGACCACCGGCCTGCACTTCGCAGACGTACACAAGCTGCTTGATCTGCTGTTGCGTCTGCGCGAGTCCGGCAATACGGTCGTGGTGATCGAGCACAACCTCGACATCATCAAGTGCGCCGATTTCATTATTGACCTCGGCCCCGGCGGCGGCGACGAAGGCGGGCGGCTGGTCGCCACCGGCACACCCGAAGAAGTCGCCGCCTGCCCCGATTCCTACACCGGACGTTTTTTGGCGCGGTTTTTTTAACGCAGAGGCGCAGAGACGCAGAGGTTTTTTGGAGGCAGGGCTGGCCGCAAGTCGCAAGTCGCAGGTCGCGAGTCAACCTCCCTTATTGCGACCACCCAGTGGTCGCAATGATGAGTGTAAAAGCCCTGCTCTGTTGTTTCACGCGAAGGCGCGAAGACGCGGAGGTTGGAGGGCGAGTGTCCCCACGAGCCGTAGCCGCGCTGTGCGCGGAATCACAGCCCCGAAGGGGCGGCTTCACCTTAGCCCAGGGCAAGCGCAGTGCAGCCCTGGGTCTGGGAACGAAAGGCCGTTGTTAGGGGCCTAATCTAGCCTTCTTTTTCTGTCCGCCGGCGCATAGATGTAGAATGCCTTGCCGATGATTGCGCGCCGTTTGATAGGTCCGAAATAGCGTCCATCCAGACTGTTTAGAGTGTTGTCACCGAGAACGAGATACTCGTCGGGACCGAGCGTGATTCTAGCTGACGGTGAGGCCAGCGGTGCCGGATAAGAGGGGGGAACCTTGGCCGGATAGAATCCCGAGAACCCATCTTCTTTTTTCGCGATCCTGTTGAAGATCTCCGGTTGCGTGACTTTCTCCTCGTTGACCAGAAGGTACGGCGGATCAATGCCAAGTGTCTCGCCGGGGAGTCCAGCTAGACGCTTGATGTAATGATGGAGTAGGCTGTCGCCGGATGAACAAGGAAAGCGATCACCCCGGCGGCAAGGGCGAAATACAACGCGAATAAGGAGAGCCCTACCGCTCTGCGTCCCGACAGGAACTGCGCCGCCCCAGGAAGTAACAACGACAGGACAAGGTTGACCCACCTGCGGTAGTACCGCCCCTCTCTCGTATAGATCAATTTCATCTTGCTGTCTCGACAGTGTTGTTAAACCCATCTCGCGAAGGTCGGCAGATCCCAAGCGATATGATGGACCATGTTAGTCGCACAGACGGCTAGGGTCAAGCACACGTTTTGTATAGTACCGCGTACATCTCGCGTTAAAACTCCATTTCCATTAGCGCAACATATTCGAAAAAGGGGGGATAACGGGAGTCGGAAATCCCAACGGGTAACGTTAGTAACGGGGATGCGAGTCGGGTGCGTGTTTTGTGTGTGCGCAGTCAGTCGTGGGCGTCCCCGCCCGCTGAAAGTTGAGAGTTGGAAGTTGAGCGTTGAGCGTTGAAAGTTTTTTTTAGGCGAAAGGCGGGAGGAGCGAAGGGCCGAAGGACAACGAAAGTGCGGTCAGTCAACCGCCTTGGAAGGATGGCGGGGAGGGATGCGAAACAAGGGGGCGCGACAACTGCGGCAGCCACCCCCGAGGTGCGGCGGGACGGGGCCGGTGGATTCCGGCTCTGTCCAACCGCACGCGGCCTGAGTCAGGCTTCCAGCGGCGTGGAGGTGATAGATGATGCACAATGAAGCGAACACGGTGTTTCCACGCCGTGGGACTTCGCGGGGGCGCGTTCGTGACCCCCGCCGTGTCCAACCGCCGTATGCGGAAAACCGCATGTCCGGTGGTGTGGGAGGGACACGGGGCGCAATCCCCGTGTCTCCACCCGGTCCAGTGCTCCGCAATGAAACCTGAAACCATCCTTCCGCACAGCGGAAGGCGGCTCGTGGGGACACTCGCCCTCCAAATCATGTTAATCATGTCAAAAAATGAAACCATGGAACGCGGGCAAGATGCCCGTGCCACACCCTTTTGCACGGCACGTTGTTACGGCGAGGATGCCCGCTCCCGACTCTCCCTCTTTTCATTTTCATCAGAAACGCACATCCCTGTCACTTGCCTATAACTTACACCGCAACTGCCAAAGTTATCCTCATTTACATTCCCGTGCGAAGCGCGGGCGGCGGGCTAATTAACTAATTAAATTGGATTGCGGGCTACGCCCGCGTTAGGTTATCACCCAGGTATCTCGCCGACGCCGGCGAGTACGCCGTCGGGCTGGTAGGCGAAGCGCCGCATTTCGCGCTCGTTGGTGACGCCGCTCATCACGAGGATTGTGGCGATCTCTGACTCGATGCCCGCGATGATGTCGGTGTCCATACGGTCGCCCACGATCACCGTCTCTTCGCGCTGCACGCCGAGTTTTTTGAGTGCGTGGCGCATGATTAAGGGGTTTGGCTTACCGACATAGTAGGCCTTGGCGTTAGTCGCCAGTTCGATGGGTGCCATGAGTGCGCCGGTGGCGGGTACCAGTCCTTCTTCCATCGGACCGGTGACATCTGGATTGGTGCCGATCAGCTTGGCGCCGTTGAGCACGTGGCGGATGGCGCGCACAATACGTGCATAGGTGTACTCGGGCGTCTCGCCGACCACCACGTAGTCGGGGTCGTTGTCATTCATCGAGTAACCGGCATCATAGAGGGCGTGGGTGAGTCCCGGCTGGCCGATCACGTAGGCCGAGCCGCCCGCCTTCTGCGAGGCTAAGAACGAGGCGGTTGCCAGCGCACTGGTATAGAAGTGCTTTTCTTCGACATCGATACCGAGCCGATTCAGTTTTTCGCGGAGTTCCCGCGGCGTGCGCTCGCTGCTGTTGGTCAGGAAGAGGAATTCCTTGTTTTCGCGGTGGAGCCAGTCAACAAACTCCGTTGCGCCGGGCAACAGACGATTGCCGTGGTAGATCACGCCGTCCATGTCGCAGACGAAGGCGCGTTTGGAGCGGAAGAATTCGAGGTCTTTGTTATTCATCAGTGGATTCCAATAGTGCGCCGTGGAGGGCGGCGGCCGCACGGCGCAGGTTGTTCGGTCACGCTTCGGTTGAGGCTTTTTTGGTTGATTTGCAGAGCGCATAAGCGTTTGCTATTAGAAGCACGCAGAAGAGCACAGGAAGAGCATAAAGCGCATTCAAGTTGTCCGTGGCCAACCAGATTGCTGTTGGGCCGTCAGATCCCCCAATGATGAGCGGTGCGACATCCTTGCCAATGAAGCCTAGAGACAATGCCGTCCAAATCGTCAAGCACATGATGACGATCGCAGTTGCTACGTTGATGAACGCCAGAGTTTTTTTCATTTCTTTTGTCAGTTCCATTGGGGCCAGCGAACACAGCGAACACGCGCAGGCACGTGATGGGCTTCGAGGAGTATCATATCCTGCCTAGCAATCATTGTAAAACCGGGGGAACGCGATCGCCACGGGCTTGTGCCGCGATGTTGTGATCGTGACCGAAGTATGAGGCGTTTGAATCCATGAAGAGCAGCAGCCGCAACCGTTCTTCCGCCGTCAACACGACATCGTGATGCCCCTTTTCCAGAAGCGTGTGCAGGGGTGAGGCCATCGCGCCGAACTTGCCCGGTTCGGTGTGCGGCGGTACGAATGCGTCGCGCTGCACGCCGACTTTGGACCAGTCGCCGCGGTAGGCATGGGTGAAATACTGAAGATAGGGCACCAGACTGTAAAACGAGGTGAAGAATGCGAAGCGGTTCTTGCCCGGATCGCCGCGCCGCAGATCCGGCATCGAGGCTTTGCGCGTTTCACCGTGACAGCCGACGCACTTGGCGTCAAGTACCGGCTGTACCAGCCGGGGATAGTTGTAGGGATTGGAGCCGTCCGGCCCCGCGGTCAGGCGCGATGGCGGACGCCGCATGGCCAGCGGCGAGGCGGCGGCGCGCAGTCCGCTCATGGCCGCCCCGGTACGCGCTTCGTGGCAGCCGTTGCACATCAGGGTCTCGCCGGGCGCGACATAGGTCACGCTGCGCATGCCCTGCACGGCGACGCCGCGTTCGTTCACTGCATGGAAGAGGATCGGAACTCCGGCAGGTGCCTCGAAGAGTGCGCTGCCGTCCTCCTCGACCGGTACGCTCCCGAGGTATTGCCGTCCGGGGGTCTGGTCGCAAACACCGAGCCGTGGTTCGCCGACCATCGGTTTGAGCTTCGGCAGGATCTGCCACACGCGCAACGCCGCGATGCGCGTGCCTTCTGGAAATGGCCGCCGCGAGTTGTAGACGTTCACCAGACCAATGGTTGCGGTTTTTGGCAACTGTTCATCCGACACCGGCGCGGGCTTCGTGCCGTCCGGCAGACAGGGACGCCCCACCAACGTGCCATGCGTCAGCACCGGCGGGCGGGGCCGCGCGTGTAGCGGCATCGGACTGAGGCAGGAGATCTGCGGATGCGTGTAAAGCGGTATCTTGTTGCCGAAGGCATCCAGCAGCGTCACCGCATAACGCCGCTTTGAACAGTCGATCGCGCCGTACTGGGAGTTCGCATTGCCGTCGTACACGCACAGGTAATACGTTTCGCTCAGCGGCCATGGAGAAGCGTAGGCGGCCGATCCCTTGGCCGTCTGCCAATCGTAAAACTCCGCCTCCGGCAACAGTTGGTCAGGCGTGAGCCGCCGGATTTGCGACATCGCGCCGTCGTCGGCTACCGAGGTGTCGATCACGATCAGCGACCCGCGCGCTTCCGTATGGTGCCCACAGGCAACGGCCACGTATTTGGAGGACCCGGGGATCGCGCGGATGTCCATGATCATGTGCGGCGCGGTACGTTCCGAAAGGTGCGTGTTGCCGTTCAACTCACGTGCGTCGCGTCCGTCGGGGTAGGTGATCCAAGGGTGGTGCGCCTGATTGAAGCCGCGATCCACATAATCCCAGCGCGTGTAAACGATCATGCCGTTGTTGTCGACACTCGGCTGCCATTCGTTGGTTTCGTGAGCGCTCAGGGCCACGATGTCCGAGCCATCATCGAACATGCTGTGCAGTGTGAAGGTGGGGACCTCGCGCCGGTGGCAACGGCCGAAGCCACCGCGCCGTTCTGAAATGAAGGCGATCCGCCCGTTCGGCAGCCAGCATGGATCGAAATCGTTCATCGGGCCGTCCGTAAGCTGCACGAGGCCGGAGCCATCGGCGTTGCAGCGGAAGATGTGAAAGGTCGTGCGTGTGTTCCAGACTCGGATCGCGGGGTCGCCGTCGGTGTAGGCGAAGAGAATCTGCCGGCCGTCGTACGATACGTCCGGCGCGAGAAAGCCACCGTTTTCCAAGCGTTCGCCGCGGCGCGGTCCCGCCACGACCGTTGATTCGGCGAGCAGGTTGCGCGCGTGCGGCCGCGCCGACCAAGGTGCCTCCAGCACATAGAGGCCGTTCCCCTGTGTGGTGCCATGCAACGTGGCGTGAAACCCGAAATACTGGTCGCACATGTGTACGCCCCAGTGGTACTCGTCCGGCGGGAGGGCTTCACGCGTGATAAACAGAATCTTAGAGATCGACGTCAGCAGCGGATTGGCGAATGCGATTTCGCGGCGTAAGGCCAGCAGGCGTTGCAGCAGTTCGATCTGCGCCTCCAGCGCGTCGGGCTGCACGCGTGCGGCTGCTTGCTCCAAGGCGGTGAGCCGTTCGCCTTGCGGGGCGAGGTCGGTCCGCCGTGCGAGGTCCTCGAACAGTGCGCGCGTGCGGCGCAACACGATGTCGAGCGGGTCGCGGTCTTCCGGCAGAATCGTTGCCTGCGGATGGAAGGCTTGGTTGCGTCGCGCGGCTTCATCAAAAATCCCGTTGTGTGTGCGGGGTTTCTGCGTACGTTCGCGTTCGAGCAGACGATACTCGCGCAGGGTGTCAACGCCGTAGCGCGCGCTCAGCGCATCAAGGCGCTGCGCCGACAACGGCTCAGATGCTACGGCACATGCCGCCCAGACACCCGCTAATACCCATCCCCATGCCGATTTTGCAGCCATTGTTTCTCACTTGATACGTGGATAGAGCATGATGTTACGATACTCGACCGATGTATGGTCGCCTTGGAAGTAGATCGGCCCCGGCAGGGTGTCGTCTGAGGTCAAGGCTCCGCCGGTGCAACCTTCGAGCGGATGGTTGTCGATCACGAGGCGGTCATTCAACCGGACGGTGATGTGGCGGTCGGCCAAAATGATGTCGAACGTCTGCCATTCGCCCGCCGGACGAGCGGCGTTCTCCAGCGGGACGATGCGGGAGTAGACGCCGCCGATGCCGCCCCAGCTCGGTGGCCGGCCGTGGTAGTCGCACACCTGCACCTCGTAGCGGCCGCGCAGATAAATGCCGCTGTTGCCGCCTTTCGGCAACCGGACTTCCAGCGTGAGACGGAAATCCTCGAACTCGCGGTCGGTGCGGATGTTGCCGAACTGTTTTGCCGTCGGCCCTTCTTCCAATTGCGGCGTGTTCACCAGCATGCCGTCGCGCGCCGACCAGGCGTTGTTGTCGGCGGGATTTGTCAAGCGCCATCCCGACAGGCTCTGGCCGTCGAAAAGCGCGATCGGCTCAGCGAAACGCAACGTCGCCAGATCAGGGCGGGGCGGTAGCGGCGCTTGCCGCTTGCCGCGCATCGTTTGCACGGGCAGCCGGGTGCCGTCTTTGAGTGCGCGCGCCAGTTCGATCGTCATGGCGTCGCCCTGTACGGTCGCGCGCAGTGTGTCGGTCCCGAGGATGTCGCGTCGCATGCCCTTGGCCGTCATATACCAGCGGTCGTGCGGTCGCTCCATGACGAGCACTTCGCCTTCGAGCGCGGCTTGCTTGATCGGCTCGACGCCGCCGATCTCCCACATGGCTTTGACGGATGGTGCGCCCTGATTCATCTCCACGTGCATCCAGACCGCGCCGCCGGACGGGGAGGTCAGGCACCATGCGCCCTCGAAGGGCGACGCAGCCATCACACAGCCTGCCGCACATACTCCCGCCACCACACTTCCGATCTTTCGCTTCATCCATCCTCCTTGGCCTGTCATTTTTTGGGTTTCTCCTCTCACCGCTTCAGCAGCATCACAATCGCTCTAGCCAGTTTGTCGCGGTGCGTCTCCATCGGTGCCGGATCAGTCGTGAAACTCGTCAGGCTGGCGGAGACATCGGTCGGTACCGTCAGCAGCGCTGTGAGATTCTCACGCTCGCGCGGTGTCAGACCTGCGCCCTTTTCCGCGAGCAGGCGTTTCAGTATCACGAAATACTCGTAGTCCTCAAGGCCGTCGCGCAGCATCGCCAAGCGGAAGCTGATGACCGGCGGATCCAGTACCGGCGCCGTCGGCTTGCCGTTCGCCGCAGCAAGGGGCGGATAGAGGAAGCGCCCGTCGCCATTGCCCCACGCTTGCTTGGTGCCAGGCTTGAAGTCGTATCCAGACACCCAGCTCATCGGATCCAGATACGGGTTCTGCGGCTCTTGCGGATCTGGATACGCAGCGTTGCTGGTCCAGTACACCGTCTCCCAGATGAGAATGCCGGTGACACGTTCCGCCCATGTCTGCCACAGCCACAAGCGCATCTCTGTGCCGGGGTGGTCAATGAACTCGGTCACGTACGGCGCCTTCGGCCCGCAGCAGACATACCACCAGAATTGATCGCCCGCCGCGCGCCGCTCCTCCGCGCCCGGCACGTTCAGCGACGGTGTCAGCGGGCACCAGAGATTGGGGCCGCCGACCAACTCTTCTTCGACCTGCTCGGTCAGCATGCGGCGCAGACCGGGCGCATGGCGCTTGAGCTTTTGGAACCCATTCATCACAAATGCGTAGTCCTTGGGATCCGGCTCATCGAACCAGTAGACGAACGCTTTGTCCAGCCAGCCTTTCTCCTTGAGGTGCGCCTCGATCCCACGCAGATATTTGCCGAACAGGATGTCGTACTCGGGCGCGGTTTCCGGGTAACCCATGAAGGTCGGCTCATACCTCGAATGAAACGTGCCGCCGCCGAGCCCGTGTATCCCTATCCGGAAGGTGTTCATGCGGTACACCTCGAAGGCATGCTCCATCGCGGCGTCCCAGCGCGTCCAGTCAAACACCGGCGTCATGGCGGCAACGTCCAGCGGCTCGAAGTCGCCGCCCGCTACCAACTTCTTGCCGGTCTCCGCATCCACCACGGAGAGCGCGTCCACCCACAGCGTGCCCGTGGTCACCCCCGGCTCTTTGTATTCGGCCGCATACAGGGTGAAGTGGCACGCCTTAGCACCGGCGGGGAATTTGGCGTACACCGTCTCAAAACGCTGCCACTCTGGGGTGCCATTCACGCGGATATCTGTGTTGCGCCCCGGCATCCATTTGCCGTCCGCCCCCAGATAGTTGATCGAGAAAAGGAAGGGGTGGGGGACGTCGGTGCGGTGCATGAACGTGATCTTGAACCCCTTCTCGGGCAACGCGACCGCGTGGGGATAGCGCGCGCTCACGTTAGCGCTCGGGCTGTCGTCCACGATCTGCAGCGACCCCTTGCCCTCTGCTTTCACATCTGTCACGATGCGTCCGCCCTGCCAGGGGTTCGCGCCCGTCCAGCTTACGCTCCAGCCATCCAATGGCGCGGGGTTGTAGACGGAGATGCCGTGTTCGCCAAGCGCGCGCAGATAGGCGTCCAGTACGGTGCGGCGTTGCTCCGGCTCGCGTACACCATGGTAGCGCCAGACGGTTGACGGGCCGAAGCCGAACGCGGTTTCGCAGGTCAGCGTGTCGGGTAGCGCAAAGCCGTAGACTTCGACATTCAGCCCCGCTGTGACGCTCACGCCGTCCGCCTGGACCGTGACCGTGCCGCGGTAGATGCCGGGGGCGGCATCACGTGGCGCCTTGACGCGGATCCAGTACGGTTGCTGGCGGCCGGGCGGCAGAATCGTCGATGCGGTCTGCGGCAGCAGCGGGTCCGGCCAGTTTGCGAGGGTACTGGTGCGGTCGGTCTTGTGCGTCACCGGCACATAGCCGACTTGCAGCACTTGGATCTGCCCCGCATCAATCACATGCGAACCAGATCGCAAGTCAGACACCGACACCGTCACATTTGTGAGCGCGATATTCGGCGCGACCACCAACTGTACCGCCTCCATCTCATTTGCGGCCAGCCGCAGCGACAACGCCTTGGCGATCTGGCGCGGCAGCGCGCGGTATTCGGGGATTTTCCAGCCCGATGATGCGCGCCAGAGATTGAGTGCGGGGTGGTTGGACGGCAGCAACTCGCCATAGCTGTCATCGTAGAACTCCGGCACATGGATCGAGCTACGCGCCGTGAAGGCGTCGCCCAGTTCGACGGCCATCTGCCACAGGCCGACCCCTGGTACCTCGTAAGGGATTTGCACGTCATAAGCACCGCCGCCGGGAAAACTCACATCGACCGCATTGGTACGTGGAACATCGCCCGGATGGGAAAAGATCACGCGCGCCTGTGTCTCCAAGGGTGCGCCGGTCGCATTTTGCACACGCAGGTCCACTTGGTTGGCACCGCCCGGCAGCGCCTCACCCACGCCTCGCACTGTCACCCGCACGCGCGGCTCATGGGCTTCGGTTTCGATATATCGCGTCGAGCCTGTGAGCGTAATCGGATCGTCCTCAACATCGCCCTCAAAGTGGTATCCGTGCACCTGCAGGTTGCAAGGCGACTTCGCACCGCGCAACCGCACCCAGAGCAATTCGGCCGGGAACAACGTGGCGGGCAGGTCGATCTTCACCGCGCCGCTGTTAGTGAGCTGTCCTACATGCTCCCACGCCTTGCCGTCCTTCGAGGCATCGATCACCAACCGCCCCGAGACATAGTAACCACTGTTCACCTCGATCATGCCGTTGAGCAACGGACGCCCGCCGCCATCATGTCGGTAGGTCACGAAGCTCCCCTCGCCGAAACACCAGCGGTCGCTGTTGAAGCCCGCCGTGAAACCCAACAGCGGACGGCTGTGGTTACGTCCTTCGCCGTTCAGCGGCGCGTTGAAGCGGTAGCGACGGCCATCACGCCGTTCTCCTTCGCCCAGCGCGGACTCGCCGAGCGGTGTATGCACCGCGATCACCGGCGCGACACGCACCGCATCAAAAAAGATCTGCCCCTTTACGTGCCACTGGCCGAGGCGCACCGGTGCTGTCAACTGCTCCTTGCGCACCGGCACCGCAAAAACATGCTCGTAGAGCCGCCACGTCGTACTCGGCACGCCGACATCCACGTTCGCGAACGACGGTCCGCTGACTGCGGTCCCACCGCTTGCCTCACCGGCACGCGCCAAAAAAGAGAGCCGGTAGAGATGACCGGGCTTGAACGCCACCGGGGCCGACAGCCACGCATTGTCGCCCTCTCCGTCGCCGCTGACCGCTATGCACGCACTGCCGTCGATGCCCTCTGTGCGCAACCAATCGCCGCCTTTCTTAGCCAGCGTCCAGCCGACCGGAGTCTTCTCGCCCACCTCGAAATGTCCGTTGGTCAGCAGGTTGACTTGTCCCAGCAGCGTCAAAGACGCGAGTTGCAACGAAACCGCAAAGACCGTGATTCTACCGATGTTCATAAACTCCCCTTTCATTGTCCCGCGTCCAGTGTACCAAGTTCCACAATGCGATGCAAAGACAGGCGTCGGGCAAAGCTTTCTCCCGACTTGCCGAGCATCGGGATCGAAATCGGTATCGCTATCTGAATGCCTATTTAGATCTGAACGCGCGTCCCCGGCGCACCGCCTCGGTCACACTGCCGGATACTCCGCCGTCGCCGCCCACGGCGAGGAAGAGGAATCCTTGGGCAAGTCTCCGCTCGACCTGATTGGGCGGACATAGGGTGCCGACAGGAACCTTGGCCTGCCGACCTGCCGCGAGTACTTTTTCAATTGCGGTTTCTACTGCGGCGTCATCAAAGGGAACGCCAAGAGATAAGGCGAGATCCGAAGGGCCGACAAAGAGTCCGCCCACACCGGGAGTGCGTGCGATCTCTAACACGTTGTCCACCGACTCACGGGTCTCGATCATAAGCCAGAGGACCAATTCACCCTGCGGATCAAGCGGCCAGAGGTCGGCGCGTTCGCCATAATCGGCTCCGGAAAGGCCCCAATAACGTGCGGCCCAACCATATCCGACACCACGCTTGCCCGCCGGCTCGAAATCGGCAACGCCCTGCACTTGGGGGAATCGGCTCGCCTGAACCATCGCACGCGCATCTGCTGCAGTATCGACATGCGGCACCACCAGGCCAAAAGGCCCCAAGTCCAGCACCTGCTTAATGATGAATTGGAGTTGCTCTCGTCCGGCTGCAGGCACACGGACAAATGGCACCACGCTGGGTTGGAGATTCCCTTTTTTAAGGATTTCGGCTTTGTTGATCATTCCTAGCAGGTAACCCTCCAGCCGGGTCAGGTCATAAGGAGTATGTTCCAGATCCACAATGACGAAGTCCAGCCCACTTCCGGCCATCGCCGAACCGTTGCGCGTGGAGACAATCGAGGAAAACAGGCCGAACGCAGGCTGATTCGCTTCCATGAGTTCAATGAAGCGATTGAGGCGCGGTTTCTGTCCGGGGGCGTTCTGGGCAAATATGGAGCAGGCAACGGTGGCCGAGACCAAGAGGAGGCGGATCGACTTTGAAAATTCAGTATTCATGATGCGACTGTATCACAGTTAGAGACCTTTCTCAAACGGCAACAGCACCTGCCGCCACAGAGCATCCAGCCGCTTGGGCGAGACCGGCGCGGGCGTGCGCAGCTCTTGCGCGAAAAGCGAGACGCGCAATTCCTCGATCTGCCAGCGGTATTCGGTCAACTGGACGGGATCGTGGCGCGGCGGCTCATCGAGCGCGATGAAGTCCGTGTAGCGCTGCCAGAGCGGTTGCAGGTCGTTGAGTTTACGTAGGTCGCCTTGCGGATTGCCCTGCGCCCGCTGGATGCGTACGCGGCAGGCTTCGAGATAGCGCGGCAGATGTTGAAACCGGGCAGACAGGATCGACTCCGCGAATCCCGGGAAGATCAGCCATGCCAACTGTTCGGCCAGATCCTCTTGGGTCTCGGTCGGCAGCGTGGCCGCCAGCAGATCGCGCTCTACGTCGCGGGCGGCGTGCAGGATTGCAACTGTCAACCGCGTGCGCGCGAGATGTACGCCATGCAGACGCCCGCGTTCGGCGGTGAGGCGCCCCTGGAAGGTCTCGGCGTCGCGGATCGGTGGACGGCCCTCGGTGAACGTCTCGTGCAACGCGGCACGGCCGAGTTCCTTCCCTAGGGATTCGGCGCTCATGTCGAGTTGCTTGAGATATGCGGCGACATCGAACGGTAGCGACGGCGGTTGCGTCACGCGCTTCCACTCTTTGCCGAGTGCGATTGCGAACAGACGGCACACGCCTT
>Ga0209407_1000809_pt1 | contig 36335 bp, 23 predicted proteins | sample AD_JPNHG3_MetaG_FD_184410 | JGI IMG/M metagenome (GOLD analysis project Ga0209407, IMG submission 184410) | Active sludge microbial communities of municipal wastewater-treating anaerobic digesters from Japan - AD_JPNHG3_MetaG (SPAdes) (version 2) | ecosystem: Engineered > Bioreactor > Anaerobic...
CCATCCAGACCATCGCCGCACGTCGGCTCGGCGATCGGATTTCTCGCGTACGAAATCATCCGCCGCGACCGGCGCGCCGTGGCCATGATCCTTACGCTCGCCCTCGGTTTCGCCATTCCGTTCACCATCGGCGGGATCTGGCAGACGCAGCACGGTTCGCCCATCCGCATTGACTGGTGGAAAAACTGGGAAATGAGCATCGGACTCGGCGGTGGACTGGCTTTCGGGCTGGCATTCTGGCTGTTCAACCGTCCCGCGGACGCCGTACAGCCGGCCTTGGGCCGCTGGTCGCGGACCTTCTTCCGATCCGGCATCCCGCTGTGGCTACCCTGCATTCCCGTGCTCCAGGGCTGCTACGACGGCTGGTGCGAAATTCACGGCGTCGAACCGGTTCTTGCGGGTTACGCGACCCTGTTTGGATTGAGTTTCCTGCCCGTGCTGGTTCTCTGGGCAAGGCAACTCCGTCATCCGCCGGGCGGCGCGCCCTATCGCGTGCCGTGCGCGTCCATCATGGCCCTGCAACTGCTCATCGTCGCGGCGGGCGTCATCGTGAGCATCCCCCGGACATGGCGCTTCGGGAACACGTTTCTGGCAGCGGCCTACACACTCTACATCGGAACCAGCCTTTGCCTGCTGGCGATCCTGTGGAAACGCAACCGGGCTGAAAACTGAAAAGACGCCGGCGTCTTGTCATCTTCACCCCCATTTCGGGTATGCTTGGGCCGTTCCGTCGTAAACCGAGAGGATCTCATGAAAAAGCAATTTGTAGCGACCATTCAGGAAGGCGATACCGTCAACGACTATTTTCTTGCCGCCCGGAAAGACCTGCGCGAGCAGGCCAACGGCAGCAAGTTTCTCGGCATGGTGTTCAAGGACCGAACGGGCGAGATCGGCGGGATTTTGTGGAACAATGCGGCCTCGATTGCCCGGCAGTTCGAAATCGGCGACGTCGTCAACGTGCGCGGAAACGTGACCAGCTACCAAGACCGCCTGCAAATCCGCGTCGAACAGGTCGTGCCGCTCGCCGAAAACGAATTCGAGAAATCCGATCTGATCGAAACGTCCGCGGACACGGAGGCGCACCTGGCGGCCTTCAGGGAACTGATGGGAAGCATCGCCGGAGAATGGCTGTCCCGCCTGACAAAAGCCTTCCTCGACGACGAGGCATTCATGGAGCGTTTCACGCAGGCGTCGGCGGGCAAGAAATGGCACCATGCGCAACCGGGCGGCCTGCTGCGGCATTGCCTCGAAATGGCGCGCATCGCCTGCACGATGTGCGAACTGTACCCGAACATCGACCGGGATCTCCTGCTGGCGGGGTGTTTTCTCCACGACATCGGCAAACTCGACGAGATGAGCCAGGACATGCTGGTCGAATACAGCACGGCGGGCAAACTGCTCGGCCATCTCGAAATCGGCTGCGAAATGGTCCGCAAGAAGATGGACGCGATACCCGGTTTCCCGGAGCCGCTGCGCATGCACCTGATCCACCTGATTCTGTCGCATCACGGCGAACTCGTCAACGGATCCCCCGTGGTGCCCAAGACCCTCGAGGCGATGGTGCTGTGCCAATGCGACAATCTCGACGCGCAAGCCGACGCCTTTACACGAGTCATCCGCGAGACCCGCGAACGCCATCTCGAATGGTCGGACTATATCCCCCTGATCGACCGGCAAATCTGGGCCAAGTGAACCTCCGCCGGCATCAATAGCCAAACAGGGGCAATCCGGCCCGACCAAAAGACCGGACCGGTGTATCCCCGGACTGCTCCAACCGTATCCAGCCACCGGCGCAAGGAAAACGGCAGAGCCGTACCGTGCTGTCTGTACCCCCCCCCGTAAAGTATGTGCAATAGCCCTATTGACAAACCGCGCCGGTTGTGCCATACTACGCTGCGGAAAGAGGGTGTTTGCCGGGTGCCGTGCAGGAACAGTCAATGGACAATGGGAGGATGCGCGATGAAGCGGGTATGGAGGTTGGGGATCGTTGCGATCTTCGCGGTAATAGGCACGGGGATCGCGCAAACGCAGACGAATAATGTTCCGGGGATAATTTCCGACAAGGTTCTCTACCTGTTTCAGCACATCTTGCCGCCGGAGCGATATCAAGACCTCTTCGGGCAAGAATATAACTCCGAGAACCAACATGAAGAAATGGATATGGCTATCGAATGCGAGCCGTCGGGCACCACCTACGAGCACGAAGACATCAGTCTTGATTGGCTTGTTTTTGGCGGTTCGGGTTCCATTTCCGGCAATGCGGCAAGCGGTTTGGATGTTTGCGCCATGGGGCCTTCCAATATCCAGTTCGGTTCGGATCTTCATGCCTCCTTGCAGGGCGATGCCGAGATGGATTTCGAGGGCAGGATGGATTGGCAAGTGAATGAAGCCTTCACCTTGCATGTGGGCGATCAACCTCTCATAGGGCTGTTCGGAACCGGGTATGACTCCGAAAACGAGGAATCGCAGCAGATATCCTTCATGCACTCGATTCTCGAAATGACGCCCTTCAGCGTTCTTGCGGCTGGGTGTCTCTCCGATCCGCCTGGAATCACTTTTCTTGGTTACGATCCCGTGGATTTCAGCGTGGATACCGCATTGGCCCTGTGGCCGGGTTTATCCGTGCCGGGCGAAGGCGAAGGAGAAACCGATCCCGTTGCGGAACTCGCGGTAGTCGAAATGATCGATGAGGAAGAGTACTCCGAAGCCGCGTACGTGAGATTGCAGGGCAAAGGCGATGCCGCAACGGCCATGCTTGCCAACAAAAAGGCGTCCCTGACCGTGGATGCCGCGGGCAATGTCGTCGTCCAGTTGGGCGAAGAATCCGAATAGGGGCATACTGCCGCATTTCGCCACCCATTCGCGGCAGAGAGGGCATGGATGATGAGGAAAAGATTTTGCTTGACGGCATCGCCCAAATGGGGCATTATGGTATCGGTGCTGGCAGGTGTGCTTATGACATCGAACGCAACAGCCCAATGGGCCGGACCGGGGCCGCATTACCCGATCGAGCCGATTTCCATCGGTCCGAAGAGCGGTACAGGCGACTGGACAGACGATTGGACCGAGGCGGAAACGGAAGCGCTTGAGGACTATATGGACACGCATGCGGGCATGCGGGGGATCATCGCAAAGAGTCGCCGGCCTTTTTATTTCGGCGTGGCCATTTCCACGCGGCCGGGGCTCTACGGCGGCCTCCGCAAATGCGCATGGAAACCTTCGGACGGCGACTGGGAGTGCATCTATAATGCCTGTTGCTACTGCAACGACGATCCGGCCTGCGATCCATTCAGTGAACTGACGCCCGGATACGGAACCGATTGTGGAAATGGAAAGAGTGCCGGATTTCCCTTCAAGCGATACCAGACATACAGAGACCTCCTCGCCTTCGATTTCAATTACGGCGGCACGTGTACGGAACTGGAAGTTCCAACACCATTTCGCCGTAAAGGCGCTACGCCATATTTTGGCTATTCAGATGAGGTGCTCATCGACTTCGACGTTCCCAACGGGATGAAAGGCGCCGGCCAAACGCTTCTGGGCTTGTTGCCGCCATGGGTGGTGTATACCAGACTTTCGCCTTACCCCGAGGAGAATCCCGTTAATCTCGAAGAACTCGAAGAGGCTCCCGCGTTGCTGGCCAACCTGCTTTTCGAGTTCATTGACACGATGGTGGACCAGTATGCCTCATCGGAAACGTTGACGCGATGGAGCGTGGCCGGCGAAGCGGTTAGGGACAACGTGCCGCCGGTCAAACTGGCCAGTTCCGTCTCCGATACAGATGAAGACTGGGTGCTGTCATATGGTGCGGAGGCATTGAACGGCGCGATACTTGGCGCACAGTTTCCCCAGCAGTATGCCACCATTGGCAATACCAACGTCTATGTAGATGTCCTGGCTCTTGTCGACGAGGAGATCGTGCTCATCGAAAGCCGCACGGGAAACGCGATCCATGTGGAACGCGCCCAGGCGGACACCACAGCCGCCACGCACGAAGCGAACGCCATCCTCTATACGATCAAGAATCTCATCAAGTGCGAGTATCCCGCGATGAAACCGCACACCGAAACCCCATGTGCCGAAAACGACACGGCCTGCAAGACCTTCCAGAGCCGTTATTGGCTGTGGCACACGATTACGGACAACGAGCACAGCCGGGCGAAGGATATTTCGGATGTTTTCTTGGTGGAAACGTTCAAGCGCGTAAGAGCGCATGATGCCGATGCCCTGCTTCTCTACATCGATTATGGCTGCATCTTCGCAACCGAAGGCAATGTCGTCAACCAGAAGTTCGAGAATGTGAAGGCCTTGAAGAAACTGCTCCTCGCCTCCGGCGCACCTATCAGCGGCATCGGCGTCGAGATGTTTCCTCCCACATGGGCGTGTCTCGCGGCTGACGCAAACGGCGAGGATGGTCTCAGGCTCAATCCGCGTCAACTCCGCGGCATCGTTGACAGCCTGTCCATCATGGCCGAGGGCGTATCCTGTGTGGTCATCGACCAAATGGATATACGGATGGGGATTCCGAACAACGTATATGTTTGGAATGACGAACTGGAAGAATGGGTTCTGAACCCTGAACGCTACAATATGATGTATGTACGACAACTCAGCGCGCCTTGGGACGCACTCTCCGCACGCATCGATCGACGCCAAGAGTGGCAGGGGCGCGTATACAAAGGGATTCTGAATGCCGCTCTTGCGGTCCCGAAGCTATACAGCGTGAGTCTCTGGGGAATCATAGACAGGTATTCTTGGTTAAATCTGCGCGATCCGGCGGCGTGGCCCTGGTATCCCAGCGAGTATTCGGATCCCGCGAATCCCGACCCGGAAGAGCGCAATCAGGAAGCCTGCAATGCTGACATCCTGGGCGCGGAAATCGAGGTCGTCACCAACTCGCCGCCGCTATGTACGATGAGCGGGAATTACCATCCCAAACCGGCCTATTATGGCGTGCGCGAGGCTATCCAGAACTATTTCGGCACGGCATTTTCCGTCAAGGATCACGACGGCAACGAACTTGTCCGGTTCGTCAACAACGGCAACGTAATTATCATGAAAGGGCCGCTGAACGAGAACCCTACATCATGGGACAGTATAGGCCTGTCCAATTCCTTCATCGTCAAGGATCACAATGGTACGAAGAAAGCCGTCGTCGAACCGGACGGCGAAATGTTTCTCGCCGGTGAAGTGGATGACGAAGTAGAGAATCTCGCCATGCCGGAATCGGGAACCGCATTCATCGTCAAGAATCACGACGGCGATGTTGTCTCTATGATTGATGAAGACGGAAATCTCAAGGCGCGTGGCACGGTGATTGTGAAGGGCGTACCATACTTGCTCGAGAAGGCCCACGGAACGGGCAGCAATAGTCCAGATCCGTACTCGATTTATCCGTAGAGATAAGAACAATGAACAAAAGCTTTGGGCTTCATACTTACATATACTCCTTCGTGCTTGAGAGTACCTTGGCGCTCGTGTTGCTGATGGGAGTCGTCCCGGATGGACATACACAGGAGGTCATCCCCGATCCTGGTCGTGGTTATTTCTGGGCGTGCGTAAGCGAGAGCGCTTCGTGGGTGGGACGATCTGGTCACCGTACCGTGGCCTATAACGACTCAATGTGGATGTTTGGCGGACTGTCCGGTCGACAGTTGGAGAACGCCTGTAACGACGTCTGGGTAACCTCGGAAGGTACAGAGTGGACTCAAGTAATAGAAGACGCACCGTGGCCTGTTCGCGCTAACGTCCATCCACTTGTCTTCAAAGATGAGATATGGATAATTGGCAAAATGCCAAACGATGTGTGGCATTCAGCTGATGGGATCACTTGGACAGAGGTCACGTCCGTAGCTCCGTGGGGAATTCGCGACGCGTATGGTATAGCTGTTCTACAAGACAAACTGTTTGTATTAGGCGGCCGGGATCTTTCGTCTGGTGCGTCTTATCTCAATGATGTATGGAGCTCGGTAGATGGGGTAAATTGGACACAACTGTTAGAGCATGCAGCTTGGGCGCCACGCGGTACCACAATAACGATCTTTCAAGAGAAGCTTTGGCTCATGAATGGTACTTCCTTCGGGGACGCTTGGTGTTCGAGCGATGGGATTGTTTGGACGGAGAAGAGAGAAACAGGAAGCAAGAAATGTGACATCGTGTTTGACGATTGCATGTGGGATCTCAACGAGTCTTATTTTTTGTATGCGGGCCCAGCTAGTAGTACGGTCTATCTAAAAGAGATATGGAGCTCGCCAGACGGTATTACGTGGAAAAGAATGCCTGATGCACCATGGGGCCATCGCGTAGGCCAATCCGAAGTGGTCTTCGATGGAAAGCTCTGGATTATGGGTGGTAACTATGAGAACTATTTCTATAATGATATATGGTGCCTGACGCCGGTGGAACTGGCGATCGATACGGGAGGGGCCACTGCATATGGTGCGAATGAACCGATGACATTGAAGGTGTCGGCCTCGGAATTGAACGGGAATGTGACTTACCAGTGGATGAAGGACGGCACGGTAATCCTGGATGCTACGATGGACACCTATCGTGTGGACTCGGTAACGGTGGACGATGTCGGCGTGTACGCGTGTGAGCTTTCCGGCGACACTTTCGGGACCACCAACTCAGTTGAAATTACCATCACCTCCGGCGAAGGTGAGGGCGAAGGCGAGGGCGAAGGCGAGGGCGAGGGGGAAGGTGAGGGCGAAGGGGAAGGGGAAGGCGAAGGCGAAGGCGAAGGTGAAGGTGAAGGAGAAGGAGAAGGCGAGGGCGAAGGTGAAGGTGAAGGAGAAGGAGAAGGCGAGGGCGAAGGCGAGGGCGAAGGCGAGGGCGAAGGCGAAGGGGAAGGTGAAGGAGAAGGCGAAGGCGAGGGCGAAGGCGAAGGCGAGGGTGAAGGCGAGGGTGAAGGCGAAGGTGAGGGTGAAGGCGAGGAACCGCCGCCCCCCGGCTGTTTCGGAGGGATGTCCTGATGGCGTGGCCGTCCGGAACAATTCGGACCACGAAGGAATAAAGGCGTAAAGCGTCGTGTGTTCGCGGGAAACGCCATGCTTGAAGTCATCGTTGCCCAAAAAATTACTTGCGCCAAGACAACGTGTTTGTAGCGCGGGTTTCAGCCCGTTGACCCGCCCGAACCGCGACGCCCGATGGAATCATCACATACACGCCGCAATGCCGCAAGGGGTTCCATTTTCATCTCTTTCCCCCCTTCATCTTTTCGATATCTGCGTGTATCTGCGTCATCTGTGGATCGTATGATTCTCCACAGATGACGCCGATGCACGCAGATGAAAAACAGGGCATGGGTGTTGGGGCCACGCAATTCCAAACTCGAATCAGTCCTTTAAAGTCCGGTTTCTATAAAGTCTGGGGTAACTTGCAGAAAAAATGAAGTTCCATGATCTTGAGAGTACCGTCTTCTCGGTGTCGTGAAGATCTCGGAATGTAACGCCGATTTCCAAATCGGCTTGCTGAAACACGACATGCCGATTGGGAAATCGGCGCTACATAGCGGCCATTTTCAATTTCAACACAAGATCTCGTTGCCTGAGATTGATTCTTATACGCAGTTGAAAATTGAAGAAAAGGACTTTTCGCGTTTCTTTGCGTCTTTCGCGTCTTTACGCTGAGTTCTTATGCGGTCATTTGAGCAGGGGCGAAGCGACAGCCCCAAAAAAATTTTCGGTGGCCGGAGAACAATAAAAGACGGGGCAGTCGCATCGGACAGAAGCGATAGCGTAAAATGCCGCCGTTTGGCATAAGGAGGCGATTCGTGGGCGAGTCGTTGCGCGAAAAGACGCGGGTGCTGGTGTTTCCCTGCGGATCCGAGATAGGCCTCGAAATCCACCGCGCCCTGTGCTTTTCGGCGCACGTGTCGCTCGTGGGCGCGTCGAGCGTCGCTTCAAGCCACGGCCCGCTGGTCTTTCGCGAATATGTGGGCGGCCTCCCCTTTGTGGACGCGCCGGATTTTGTCGAAGCGTTGAACCGGATTGTCCTTGATCGGCGGATCGATCTCCTCTTTCCGGCGCACGACAGCGTCGTGTTGCGGCTTGCGGAATCGGAGGGCAAACTGGCGTGTCCGGTGATAGGATCGCCGCTGGAAACATGCGCCGTGTGCCGAAGCAAAAGGGCTGCCTACAAACGGCTGTCCGGCGTCGTGCGCGTGCCGCGACTTTGGGAACAAAACGAACGGGATTTGCCGTATCCGGTCTTCGTGAAGCCCGACGCGGGCCAAGGCGCGCAGGGAGCGATGCGCATCGAGTCGCGTGCCGCGCTCGACGCGGCGCTCGGCCGCGATCCCTCGTCGATCATCCTTGAATATCTGCCGGGCGCGGAATATACGGTTGATTGCTTCACGGACCGGCACGGCGCGTTGCGTTTCGCCGGCGCCCGCGAACGCCTGCGGACACAAGGCGGCATCAGCGTGGATACGCGGCCCGTGTCCGACCCGATATTCCGGGAATGGGCGGAGCGCATTCACGGCGCCCTGTCATTCCGGGGTCCGTGGTTTTTTCAGGCGAAACGGGACGCCGCCGGGGAATTGGCATTGCTCGAGGCGGCCCCGCGCGTAAGCGGCGGGATGGGACTGTACCGCAATCTCGGCGTGAATCTGCCATTGCTCGCCGTGTACGACCGCCTGGACCTCGACGTCGAAATTGCGTGCAATGCGTTTCCCATCGAAATGGATCGCGCCTTGTGCAACCGGTTTCTCGCGCCGATCGAATACGACGACGTCTATATTGATCTCGACGATACGCTCATCATTGACGGCGAGGTCAATGCCCTCTTGGCGGCGTTCATCTTTCAGTGCCGCAACCGGGGGATTCGCGTCCATCTGGTCTCCCGGCACGCGGGCGATCTCGGCGCGACACTTGGGCAATACCGGCTCGCCGGCCTCTTCGACAGCATCGTGCCGGTCGGCGCCCTGGCAGACAAAAGCGCCCATATCGCGGAAAAGAAGGCCATCTTTATTGACGATTCGTTCGCGGAACGAAAACGCGTGCAGGAAGCGCTGGGCATACCCGTGTTCGCGCCGGACGCGATCGAGTGCCTGCTCGACTGGCGGCGCTGACGATCCGAATCGCAATTGAAACAAACCAACAACGACGCGATCGATCGAAAAATGAAAAGTAGAATGGCTTCCCGTCTTGGTGATACCATTCGCCATTCAACCGAAAAGAATGCAAACAATCGAGAGAGGCTTCGAGAATGGCAAAATATAATATTGCATTGATTCCGGGAGACGGGACAGGACCGGAAGTGCTCCGGGAAGGCGTGAAAGTCGCTCAGGCTGCGGCCCAGCGTTGCGGATTTTCGTTCGACACGACGGAGTACGATTTCGGGGGCGACCGGTATTTGCGGACCGGCGAGGTGCTGCCGGATTCGGCAACGGAAGAGTTGAAACAATATCACGCGATATTCCTGGGCGCGATAGGCCACCCGGACGTGAAACCGGGCATTCTTGAAAAGGGCATTCTGCTCCGGGTGCGGTTCGAATTGGACCAGTACATCAATTTGCGGCCGGTCAAACTGTATCCGACGGTGGAAACCCCCATCAAAAACAAGGGGCCGGAAGACATAGATTTCGTCGTGGTGCGCGAGAATTCGGAAGACATGTACACCGGCCTCGGCGGCGTCATGCGCAAGGGCACGCCCTATGAAGTGGCCGTGCAGGAAATGGTCTACACGCGCAACGGCGTGGACCGGTGCCTGCGCTACGCCTTCGAGACCGCGCGCAAACGCAACAAGGCGAAAACGCTCACGCTGTGCGGAAAGACCAATGTGTTGACCTATGTTTTCGACCTGTGGGAGCGTGCGTTCCATGAAATGGGCGATCGCGAATTCCCAGACATCAAGCGCGAATACGCGCATGTGGACGCGACGACAATGTGGATGGTGAAAAACCCTGAATGGTTCGACGTGATCGTGACGGGCAACATGTTCGGCGACATCATCACGGACCTTGGCGCGATGATTCAGGGCGGCATGGGCATCGCCGCGGGCGGGAACATCAATCCTGAAGGCGTCTCGATGTTCGAGCCGATCGGCGGGAGCGCGCCGAAATATACCGGCATGAACGTGATCAATCCGCTCGCGTGCATTTTCGCGGGCCAGATGATGATGGCGCACCTCGGCGAGGACAAGGCCGCGGACTGCATCGAAAGGGCCTGCGTGAAATTCCTCGAATCCAGGGTGCTGCCCGGCCTTTCGGTAAAGGAAATCCAGCAGGCCGGATTGTCCACCACAAAAATCGGCGACCTGATCGCCGGGTACGCCGCAACCATATAATGTAATCGTTCGAAACGCCCCCGCGATTGCCGGTACGGAAGATCGCCTTCCGGGGGCAATCGCCGGAAATGGACTGCGTTTCGGTTTTACTGTCGGAGAACGCCGTGGATTTCTCGGCAATGCTACGCGAGCGCCTCATCCTGCTCGATGGCGCGATGGGCACCCTGATCCAGGGGCTGGATTTGGGCGATGCGGATTTCGGCGGCGCGGACTACCGCATGTTGTCGGACATGCTGGTGTTTTCGCGTCCGGAAGCCGTGCGTGACATCCATCTGGCGTACTATCGCGCAGGCGCGCATGCCGTCGAAACGAACACGTTCGGCGCGTCGCCGTTTCGGTTGTCGGAATACGATTTCCGCGCGATCGACACTTCGCGCTTCGCACCCTTGCCGCATGACATTGACTTGCCCGCGATGTCCCATGAGGATTGGGCCTATTGGCTGAGCCGGCGCGGCGCGGAATTGGCCTGCGAGGCGCGCGAGATCCACCGGCGCGATCCGGAATACGACGGACGGCCCCTGTTCGTCATGGGTTCCATCGGCCCCTCGAACCGAGTCCTTTCGAGCACCCGGGCCGAACTAAAGACTTCCACCTTCGACGCCATCGCGGAGAATTTCCGGCGGCAGGCGCGAGGACTCATTGACGGCGGCGCGGATGCGTTGCTCTACGAGACCCAGCAAGACATCCTCGAATTGAAGGCGGCGGTGTTTGGCGGCAAACAAGCCATGACGGAATCCGGACGCACGCTGCCGATTGTGTGCCAGGTCACCGTGGACCGTTTTTCGAAAATGCAGATTTTCAACACGGACATCCATGCGGCGCTCGTCACCATCGAGGGCATCGGGATAGACGCGTTCGGCATCAATTGCAGCATCGGACCCGATCTCATGCTGCCGACGGTCGAGAAACTGGCGCGGTTTTCGCGCCTGCCGATTTCGGTGGTTCCAAACGCCGGTTTGCCCATCGCCGAAGCGGGCAGGACCATCTACCGCTTCGAACCGGCGGAATTCGCGCGGATTCTGCACACGTTCGTGGCCGAGTACGGCGTGCGCATCGTCGGCGGATGCTGCGGAACGACGCCGGCGCATATTCGCGCCGTCGCGGACATGCTACGCGGAGCGACACCGGCCGTCCGAACGCCCGAACCGGGCCTGTACGTATCCGGACCGCAGCGCGCGATCCTGCTCGACAGCAGCCGGACGCTGATACGCTTCGGCGAACGGTTGAACGTGCGCGGCTCGAAGAAAGTGCGCGATGCGGTCGAAAGCGGCGGTCCCATTGACCATGATGCGCTTGAGGACGTGGTCAATGAACAGGTTCGGCAACTGGGACTCGACGTCATTGACGTGTGCATGGACTCAAACACCGTGGATACGACCGAGACGCTCAAGGAAGTCATCCACGTGCAAACGACGGATTTTCCCGGCGCGATGTGTTTGGACTCGTTCGCCGTGGATGCGCTGATCGAAGGCGCGAAGGTGTATCCGGGACGTCCCATTCTCAACTCGATTTCGATGGAAGACGTCGAACCCGGATTGTCGAAGGCGGACGCGGTGCTTCGCGCGACAACATTCCACCATCCCGTCTATATCGGCCTGTGTACCGGCCCGAAAGGCCCCGGCGCCACGGCGGACGAGAAAGTCGCGCTGGCGTTGCAAATCGTCGAAGCCGCCGCAAGGCACGGCGTCGGCCCGGATCAACTGTTCATTGACGCCAACGTGTTTCCAATCGGATCCGAATCGTCGCCGGGCATGAATTTCGCCGTCGAAACCCTGGAGGCCGTCCGGCGCATCAAGGAACTCGTGCCGGGCATTCAAACCACGCTCGGCGTCGGAAATCTGACGACGGGGCTTGCCTCGAAACCCTACATGCGCATGGTGCTGACATCCGTTTTTCTCGATGAGGCGCGCAAGCGCGGTCTCGATGCGGCCATCGTCAACCCGAACCATTACGTGTTCGCCGCCGATCTCGACCCGGATCACCGCGATCTCGGCCGCCGCGTCATTCTCGAACACGACATGGACGCCTTCGCGGAACTTGAACGAATCGCGCGGGAGAAGAAAGGCGACAGCGCCGCCGCGCGATCTTCGTATGACGACCTCCCGATCGAACAGGCGATCTGCGAGAAGATCAAGGACGGATTCAAGGAGCGCGAGAACGGCTCTTTTGAAAAAAATGGCCATGTCTATGCGTATAGCGACCGTATCGTGTTGCAGGCCGCGCAGGCGGTGGACCTTCACGCCCCGCTCGATTTTATCAACGACTATCTGATGGCGGCGATGAAGGAACTCGGCGACGGGTTCGCGCGCGGCGAGGTGTCGTTGCCGCACCTGCTGAAATCGGCGGACGTCATGCAACAGGTCATGCGTTTTTTGGAGCAATACATGCACTGCACATCGGGCTCGGAGACGCTGGACGGCATTCGCCACAAAGGCACGGTCGTCCTCGGCACCGTGTACCAGGATGTGCATAGCATCGGCAAGGACCTAGCCAAGACGCTCCTGGAAAACTACGGCTATCGTGTAATCGATCTCGGTGCAATGACGCCGCTGCAGCAGTTCATGGACGCCGCCCGGGAACATCACGCCGACGCCATCGGCATGTCAGCGCTGCTCGTGCAAACGTCGAACCACATGATCACGGTATCGAAAATGATGCGCGAGCAGGGACTCGAAGACACGCCCATCCTGATTGGCGGCGCGCCCGTGAACGAACGGCACGCGGCGTATGTGGCGATGGCGGGCGAGGACAATCCCGAAAACATGCGCGGCAACGTGTTCTACTGCCGCACCGCGATGGACGGCGTGAATGTCATGAACGCATTGATGTCGGCAAGCGATCCAAGACCGATCTTCGAGAAGAACCGGCGCATGTTGTTGTCGAAACTGGAACGCGCCGAAGAAATGGCCCGCGAGGAGGCCCGGCTGCTCGCGACGCTTCCACGCCGGACGGTCTCATTCGAACAGGCCGGCGCGTCGCGATGGAATCCCGCGCACGAGGCCGAATGCGCAAGGCGACGCGTCGAGATGCGCATGCGGGATTTCGCGGAGCGTATTGACACGCGCACGCTGTTTCTGCTCAATTGGCGTTTCGGCGGCACGGCGCTCTGGAAGCGGCAAAACACCGATCCAGCGGAACTGGAACGATTGTTCGTGCAATGGGTCGCCGATTGCGACCAGCACGGATGGATTGTGCCGCAAGGCGTCATGGGCATTTATCCGTGCCAGTCGGAAGGCGAAAACATCATGCTTTACGATCCCGCCGACTTGTCGCATGAAATTGCCCGATTCCATTTCACGACCGTGATCGGTTCGGATCGCAACGACGTGGTGTGCGGCGCACAGTACTTCCTGCCGAAAAGTTCCGGCGAATACAGCGCCGTCGGCGTGCAAATCGGCACGGGTGGTCCTGCCGTCGAAAACCAAATCGCCGCATTCAAGTCCGCAGGCGATTCCGAATCCGCGTTGTTTCTGCAGGGACTTTCCGACCGCGTCGCGGAGGACATGGCCGTATATCTGCACAGTCTCATGCGCACAATCATGGGCGCCGGCGACGATGCCGGCACGCGCTGGTCGCCGGGGTATCCCGGCATGGCCGACATTGGCATGAACCGCGTCATATTCGACTTGCTCGATGCCGCGAATCTGTCCGGCGTAAACATTACCGATGCGGGTGAATTCATTCCGACAGGCACAACCGCCGCGGTGGTCAGTTTTCACCCCAATGCCCGCTACTCCTGACGTATACGCCGACATTTCGTGAATTTGACACCCGGCGGGCCTAAGGTAATAATGGGGACAAAAGGGATTTGTGCTGGTGAAGGGCTTCTCGGCAGGAACACAACGTCCGGACACGGGATGCAAACAAGGACAACAAGCCATGCATGACGCAACGCTTCGTGGATTGGCGTGGGGGTTGCTTTTCTTGCTCATCATCGGGATGGCATTCACGGCGAAAGCAGCCGAAGCGGGAAAAGCAGAAGAAACGTTTCCGCGCATTTTGCTGGTGGGCGACAGTTGGCCTTGGTTCATGGCGTCGGGGTTTGTGTTCTGGACCTACGATCGGGGCAGCGCTTTTCGGGATATCCTGCCCGAAACGGGACGCGAACGCTGGACGGATATCGGCGACACCGCCGTGGCCGGTTCGATGATTACCCAGTGGTCCACCAACGAACCCACGGCCACGCCTTTCGGCATGATCGGCAAACTGGAATGGATCCGCAGGACCCTGATGGCCTATCCGACAATTGACATCGTGCATTTGGGCCTTGGCGGCAACGATTATATCCGGGGCAATTTCGAGGCGTTCATCGCCTATACGCCCTTCGAATGGCAGACGATCGTGTTTCGCGGCGGGCCGGAAGGCGGTTCCTTTACCCTGACCTTCCAGGGCCAGACGACCGCCCCCCTCCCACTCGGCGCTTCGTCCGCCGAGGTCCAGAGCGCCCTCGAAGCGCTGCCCGCCATCGGGGCCGGCAACATCGAAGTCGAGGATGCGCGCGGCCTGCCAACCTATTTCTGCACGTTCAAGGGCGTTTTCGCGAACACGGCCGTACCGCTGATGACCGCCAACGGTTCCGGCTTGAATGGAGGGACAAGCCCCTCCGTGACGGTCCACGGCGTCCGCTTCGACCACGGCTGGAAGGAAACATGGGGAACAGAATCCAAGGCGGAATATGCGTTCGCCTACGCCATCCTCGATCAGTTGCGCATTATCGTCGAATATACTTTGGATAGCCGGCCCGATGTACGCGTCGTGCTTACCGATTACGATTACATGGATGAAGGCGTGGGGGGCGCCGACCCGCTCACCGCGAACACCGCCATGGCCAACGGCGGCCACATCAAACTCGAATTGATGAATCTGATTATGGCCAAGCCGCAATACGCCCATCGCTGTTACTTTCTCAACACGTTCGGGCTGATGCAATGGTGGTTCGGGTATCCGTGCGATTTCGAATTGATCAGCCAGGCGCCCAACGAGGAACGGAGGCAGACCACCCCGCCGGAAGAACAGTATTACGGCCCTCGGGGAACCCCCGGCACCAAGGGAACCGTGTCGCTGCCGGGAAATTATCCCGATTATGAACCCTGGACCGGCGGCGATCTGAACTATCCGGGCCCGGCAATCGCCATCCTGTACGATTTCGGCAAGGCAATGAACGATCCCAAATGGGCCAAGGACATCGCCGCCAAGGGTGGCGCGAATATTCACCTGCACAAGGAAGGGTACAAGGTTTTCGCGCGGTTTGCCGTGGATACCTATTACGGGGACTGGCTCGATCTGCCCAAGGTATTGACCGTCAAATGTCTGACGGCGTCGCCGGCGAAAACGGCTGGCTTCGATTCGGTTGATTTTGAGGTAACATTCAGCGAACCGGTCCATGGTGTGGACGTGTCCGATTTTAGTCTCATCATTACCGGCGGCGAACTCGAAGCCTCGATTGAAGACGTCAATGCCGCCAAGGACGGGTCCGTCTATATTGTCTCGGTAAGCTTGGGCGCGGGAGGCGGAACCGTCGGGTTGGCCGTGAACGACAATGATTCCATCAGGGCCAACGACGATAACAGTCCACTGGCCGGCGAGGTCAACGGTTATTTTGCCTATGGCGAAACCTACAAGCGCGCCAGTCTACCAATCGAGGCATGGCCGTTGGCGATCATGCTGCTGGTTGCGGGTTTTTGGGGAATTCGGCGGTTCAACATGCGAGCCGTAGCCCAATAGCAGGCGGAATAACACCGTGTTTCACGGAATGTCGGCAGGCTGATTCGTTTTTCCCAACGTGTTCAGCGCAAGCGGCGCCAGCGTTGGGGTGGCCACCAGATGGCGACGGCACGACCGACCAGTTGGGCATGCGGCGTCCATCCCAGCCTCCGTCCGTCCCACGGTTCCTGCGGATTACCATCTGCCGTCAGGATAAAAACGCAATCCTCAGGAACAACCGAATGTTCTTTTGCCTTGGACCGTGCATAAGGCCCGGAAACTTCGATCTCTTCAAGCACAAGTCCTTGTATTTCAACCGGTTGCCCATTGACAACCAGGCGACCGTCCTCAATCAGCACCCGTTCTCCCGGCAATCCGGCGACATATCCAAGCGCCATGTCCGGCGATCCCGCCACCGGTTTTCCCGTGCGATACAGCACCCGTTCGCCGCGTTTCGGCATGCGGCCCTTGCGAATGCGATATCGCGTGAATGGAACGGGTATGCCGTAGGCCCAACGATTGATCAAAAAATGGTCCACGCCAAACACGCCTTTGCCCCGAGCCACATGTACCGACCAGGATCGCCCTAAGAAAATACGGTAAACCAGCAGGAGGCTCGTGAATCCCACCACGATACGCCACCATCCCGTGTCCGAAAAACCGGTGAAATCGCGCCAGCGCGGAATCGGCCACCAAATGCAGGAAACACGCCCGAGAATCCGTTCGTTGGGAACCCATCCAAAAAAACGCCCGTCACGGCTTTGCGCGCTGTTGTCGCCCAGCAGCAGGTAATGGTCCGGCGGCACAAGCGAATGGGCGTCGTCCGTCGCGACGCCATAACAGTTGCCCCATGGCGCCGTGTAGTGTACCGGCGGCATGTCCGGCGGCAGTTCGAGTGGTTTTCCGTCGGCAAACACTTTGCCGCCCTGGATATGAATCCGCTCGCCGGGCATTCCCACCACACGCTTGACAAGCGTCGTGTGAATCGCGCCGGGTTCGACGGACTTGAACACAACGATGTCCCAGCGTTTCGGGGCCTGGTTGCGCCAGATACGATTGTCGGCGTAATGAATCCGGGTTTTGGTGAACGGGATGCGGACGCCGTTCAACGGAAACCGCGTGCCGTAAACAAGTTTATTGACGAACACACGGTCGCCGCGCATAATTCGAGGATCGCCATGCAGCGTCGGCTCCATCGAACTCGACGGTATCCGAAACGGTTCGGCGACGATCCAACGTATGATCAGCGCCAACCCCACCGCGATAACTAGGCTCTTGAACCATTCGAATCCCGCGCCGCCGAACAGCCAGTTCATCATTCCCGCGTCATCCGTCATTTCAGGCGATTTCTTCCGATCCATTATCGAACACCCATTTCCCTGTAAAGGCGCAACTATACCGCGAACGGGCAGGACGAGACAACGAAAAATTGTCCTACCAGCCATTTGACGGCGACCGGCATACTTGGCTATACTTCCCATGGGAAGTTGTTGGGAAGAGGTGGATGGAACCCTGTTGTAAACAAAGCGGAAGCGACAATCCCCTCGCGGAATGCGTGATTCGCGACCATTACGCTGCGGTGTCCCGATGGTGGACCTCGGTGAACCATCGCACCGACAATCAGGATCATTCGCGGCGTAAAATTTTGATTGCCGACGACGAGCCGACGGTGGTCCGGGTGCTTGAAAAGTTGATCAAGATGCTTTTCAAGTGCGAAACCGTCGTGGTTCAGGACGGCGATGCCGCCATGGAAGCGTGCGAACGCGAAGCGCCTGACGTACTTATCGCGGACATGGTCATGCCCGGCTTGAACGGAATAGACCTTATCGCGGCCGTGAACAAAAAGTGGCCGTACATTGACATCGTCGCAATCACGGGCCAGACGGACGATTTCCCCTTTGTGAAGGTCATCCGCGCCGGGGCCACGGATTTCCTCGCCAAGCCGTTCCAGCAGGGCGAACTCGAGGCGAAACTGCTCCGCGTCTTTCGCGAACGGGATCTTCGCGAATCCGAAATTATCGCCGAGAGCAAATACCGCAGCCTTTTCGAAAACAATACGGACGGGATGGCCATTCTCGACGAACCCAGCCGTATTATCGCATCGGTCAACGGCGCGTTTTGCCGGCTCATGGGCGGATCCGAGGACGCATTCACCGGCAAATCCGTCCTGAATTTCGTGGACGAATCGGAACGCGCCCGTTTCGATGCCGGCCTGATGCTATGCGCTCAGAACGGCCAAGGCACCTTGAGCGACGTGGCCCTGATCGGCCAGGACGGCCGCAAGGTTTTCATGGATGTCAGCCTCACGTTCATCAACGTCATGCGCGAGCATCTCGTGTGCCTGACCTTCAAGGACACAACCGAACGGCGAAACCTCGAACAGCGTCTCGTCGAAGTCGCCCAGGTGGATTCGCTGACCGGCCTGTTCAACCGGCGGGCGTTCAACACCGAACTCGATGTCGCCGTTTCGCGCGCCAAGAGCGGCGCCGCCCCCCTCACCATGATTTCCATTGATGTGGACAATTTCAAGAAGTGCAACGACACCCTCGGCCATCAAGCGGGCGACCGCGTATTGAAGACGCTTGGACGTCTCATTCGGAAGAACATACGCGCCAATACCGACAGCGGGTTCCGATGCGGCGGCGACGAATTCGCCATCATTGCCTCCAATGCAACCGCCGAAGCCGCCACCCAGATTGCCGAGCGATTGCGCGCCGAATACCAGGAAAACGAGGTCCATGGCACCTCGCTCAGCATCGGCATCGCCGAATATCGCCCCGGAACAAGCGTCAAGGATTTTATTCGCACCGCGGACGACGCCATGTACCGGGCCAAGGCGCTCGGCAAGAATAACCTGTCCGTGGCGGGATCGGACGGCGATCCGGCGTCTTGATGCGGGAAATCCTGTCTGCCGTAACCCCGGTGTTCTTTGTGGCCGCCGTGGCTTTTTTCATCCGCAAGCGCCTGCACCTCGACGTCAAGACATTATCGTCACTCAACATCTACATGCTGATTCCCGCGCTCGTGTTCGACGGCATTTCGCGGAAGCCCATCGAATGGGCCTTGTTCGGACGCATTGCCGCCGCATCCGTGTTGGTCCTCGTCGCCATGACGTTGCTGTTGACGGTTCTCGCACGCCTCCTACGCATCGGCAGCCACGAGCGCGGCGCGTTTCTGATGACGATGTTTCCCAACCTGGGGAATTTCGGGCTTCCGGTCTGTTTGTTTGCGTTCGGCCAGGAAGGACTGGCCTTCGCGATTGTCGTCATGGTCATCGGCAGTTTCCTGCAAAACAGCCTCGGAATCTACTTCGCCCAGCGCGCGCACCATGGCGTGGGCGAAGCGTTGCGCCGCGTGTTTCGATTTCCCATGATGTACGCGTTCATTTTGGCGCTTGTGTTTCAGAAGACCGGCTGGCGTTTTCCCGAAGCCGTCGAACGCGCCATCAGCCTGACCGCCGGCGCCGCAATTCCCGTTCAACTCATCATCCTGGGGGCGCAACTCGCCGCCACGCGCCTGGAAACCAGCGTCCCTGTGTTCGTGTCGTCGGGCGTGCGCCTGATTGGCGGACCGGCGGCCGCCGCGATCTTCGCCATCCTCACCGGCATGGAAGGCGTCGCCGCCAAAGCCTTCATCGTGCAAATGGGCGGTCCCGTGGCCATCGGCATGGCCGCCTACGGTGTTCAGTTCGACGTGGCGCCCCGCTTTCTCGCAAGCGTCGTGTCCTGGACTTTTCTTCTCAGCCTGTTTACCGTATCCACCGTCTTGTATATCCTTGATTTTTTGCCGTTGTGACGTTGCCGGGCGGTCGGGATATAATCCAAAGGCCGTGAACGGAAACGCGGGGTCGTGAATGGACAATGGACGATATAGACGAAATGGACAACGAAGCGACCTCCCGGAACGTGCGAACAAGTTCAGCACAATGGCCCGTAGCGCCGAATTCCGATTCGGCACGGGCATTGGGGGATTGGCCGAATCGGAATTCGGCGTTACACTTTCGGCTGTTCGAATCAATTCACACGCTTTGACCGACAAGAGGTCCATACGATCCGTCTCGTCCATTTCGTCCATCGCAGCACAAACAACACTCGCATGAGGAGAACGCAGATGAAAACATTGCTTGCCGTCCTGCTGGGCGTATGCGCCGCATGGTCTCCGGCTTTTGGCCAAACGCCCGTATACAAGGGCGAGCCTTCGGGACAATGCTTTCGCGAATGGCTGTTGTGCGGTCCCTTTCCTTCGCTGGTGGGCGGCGACACGGACGCGGGAGCGGTCCGCCGTTCGGGCATGTACACCGATTTTCTGGCAGCGCACGGCGGCGAGGCAGAGGCCAAGCCGGCTCCGGACCAAGTTGAAACAGGCCCGGACGGTTCGCGCACATGGACGCGGCATGATGCGCCAGAGGACATTGTGGATCTCGTGGCGGCATTGTCGCCCGATGCAAACATCGTCGCCTATGCCTATTGTGAGTTCGAGGCGGAAACGGTCCAGCCGGCCGTGCTGTCGCTTGGCGCCAACGACGGTTGCCGCGTCTGGCTGAACGGCGAGGAGATATGGGACAAGCCGGGGCCGCGCGGACTCAAGGCCGGCGCGGACATGATTGGCGTCGCCCTCAAACAGGGCCGGAACCGGCTTCTGATCAAGATCGATCAATACGGCAACCGCTGGGAATTTGTCTGCCGGTTGCTGCCCGCGACGGATCCGGCGGCGATGGCTCGACTCGATCTGTTCGGCGTCACCTCCGATGCGACGGGCGCACCGGTCCTACGCATGAAACGTTCGCGGGATCTAATCGGTTCGCTCATTCAGGATGCAACGCTCGATTGTTGGGACATGCAGGCGCCCGAAAAAATCGTGTGGAGCGGCGGCTGGAACCGCAAGGAAGAGATGACGTTGCCTGTCGCAACGGCGTCCTACCGCGAGTACATGCTGCGAATCAAGGCCGCCATGGCGGGAGGCATCGAACGGATCATGGAAATTCCTTTTACCGTGGGCAAGCGGATCGAACAGGTATTGTTCGCCGATGGCAAGACGGACTACGCCATCGTCATCCCGATGGATGCTTCCGAAGGGGTACGATGGGCCGCCGATGAACTTCGGCATTGGATCAAGGAAGTGGGCGGCGCCGATCTCCCCATCGTCGCCGGCAACGCGTCCACGCCGGAAAAGGCCATCGCCATCGGCGCCCACACGTCCGGCGACATGTCCGACGAGGCATTTGTCTATGTCAACGACGGACCGAATATCCGCATTGACGGCGGCGGGGCGCGCGGCGCGATGTATGGCGTCATGTCGTTCCTGGAACGGGAACTGGGCGTGCGCTTCTACACACCGAAAGTAACCGTTGCGCCGAAACGGGATCGTTACGCCTTCTATTGTCTGAACCATGCCGAAAAACCCGGCGTGCGCGTGCGCAACGATTTCTATTTCGAGGCCTTCGATCCGGTATGGGCCGCGCACAACCGCATCAACGGCGCCATGACGTGGCGTGAACAGCCCGGCGGCCTCGAAGCCTATTGGTCGGTCCACACGTTCTACCCACTCATGCCGCCGAAGGAATTCTTCGAGTCGCACCCCGAATACTACAGCCTTCTGAACGGCCGGCGAACGGCCGAAAACGCCCAACTCTGCCTGACGAATCCAGACGTGCTGCGCATTGTGACCGAGCGGATCAGGCAGGTCATGCGGGAAAAACCGGAGTATCTCATTTACGACGTCTCGCAAAACGACTGGGGCAACCCCTGCGAATGCGACAAGTGCCAGGCCATCGTGGACGCGGAAGGCAGCCAGTCCGGCCCCATCATCTGGTTCGTCAACCAGGTGGCCGACAACATCAGGGAGGAATTTCCAAACAAGTTCATCGGCACCCTTGCCTACAGCTACACGCGCAAGCCGCCCAAGACCCTCAAGCCGCGCGAGAACGTCGTGGTGCGGTTTTGCAGCATCGAATGCTGTTTCGCGCATCCCTTTACGGAATGCCCGGAAAACAAAACATTCGTCGAAGACATGAACGGCTGGGCCGCCATCGCGCCGCACATTTACATCTGGGACTATGTCGTCAACTTCAGCCACTACGTCATGCCGTTCCCCAATTTCCGCGTGCTTCAGCCGAATATCCAATTTTTCCGCGACCACAAGTCCATCGGGATCATGGAACAGGCCGCGTACCAGAGCCGCGGCGGCGAGTTCGCGGAGTTGCGCGCCTATGTGCTTGCGAAACTGTTGTGGAATCCCGAATGCGATGTCGAAGAGGCCGTCAACGATTTCATGCACGGATACTACGGACGCGCGGGGCAATACGTCCGGGCGTATTTCGATCTGCTGCACGGACGCCTCACGCCGGATACGCACATCCATTTGGGACTGCAGGCCGACGATGTGCTCTTTTCGGATGAATTCGTGATACAGGCGGAGCGGTTGTTTGACAAGGCGGAATCGGTCGCCGACCGCGAAGACATACGGCAGCGGGTCGAAATGGCGCGCTTGCCGATCATGTATCTCAAATGCAAGCGCAGCCCCGCGCTGGCCAAGGCGGACGGGACCTACGCGCGTTTTTGCGGGATTGTCGAACGCGAGGGCGTCACGCATTTTGCCGAAGCCGGCGCGCCGCATGTGAAGGCATTCCACGAGGAAATCGAGGCGGCGGAATAGGCGCCCGGCTATTTCAATTGCTCGTCGAGCAGACGGCGCGCATTGTCGTAAAGGATGTCCTGCATTTCGTCTTGCGTGATGCGGGCAAAAGCCACGCAACCGACGGGCGCCATCGGATCGAACCATGGATAATCGCTGCCGAAAAGGACCTTTTTCGATCCCGCGTCGCGGCACATCCATTCGATCAGCCCATAAACATGATAGGCGGCGGTAAGTTCAAGATAGACGTTTGGAAATTCGGCGGCCAGCGCGATGGCTTCGCGCCACGCCCCGTAACAGGAATGTCCCAGAAGCAACCGAACGTCCGGATACCGCTCGGCAATCTTTCGCATGTCGCTTGCGCCGCAGCCGCCGTCGTTTCCCCACGTATGCGACAGGACCAAGAGGCGTTCGGCATGGGCGCGTTCCCACATGGGCGTGTAACGGTCGTCGGTAACGGGACACGCATGCATGGCCGGGTGAATCTTGATGCCCGCCACCCCAGGCCGGCCAAGATACGCGTCCATTTCGGATGCCATGTCGGCCGGAAAATTGGGATTTATCGTGCAGTACCCGTAAATGCGACCGGGAAACCGCTGAACGGCGTCGAGCATTTCGCGGTTACCCTCGCGGGTGTCGCCGGCCAGCGCGCTGTGCGGCGAAAGAACGAGACACTCCATGCCCATGCGATCCATGCCGGCAATCATGCGATCGATCATGGCGTCGGGCAGATAGATGCCGTTGAAGGGGCCAAGATGCCCGTGCATGTCAATGAACCGGATCGGTTCGCCGTTTACCAGAAGATCCCCGAGGCTCACCAGACGCACTCCTTAAAATTCAGGGACAGACTACGAATTTCCCCCCTCTTTTCGCCGCCGTCAGTAATTGTTGCGCCTCGGGAAAATTCGTAGTCTGTCCCTGAATTTCCGTTCACCAAGCCGCCTCCTTGAGCAAACGTTCGAGATTGCCCCGCGCGATGGCCGCGCGCGCCTCCTCGCTGATGTCGGCCCGGTTGAGACTCAACACATATCCGCCGGGGTAATTGCGCGGCAAGCCGGAACCGAACACGAGATGCTTGAACCCGACGCGATCCACGATGCTCTTGATTTGACCGGCCGTCTCAAGGCGGTTCATGCTGATGAAAAAACGAGGATAGGCTTTCATCAAGGGCCGAAAATAGCGATCCTGCCCCCAACACCCGGTTTCGGTCACAATCAACGGCAGGCGCGGAAAATAACGCAAAAGCCGGTAAAGGCCTTCCCAGCCTCCGGGCACCTCCGCCAGCGGTATCAACAGCGGGGTCCCGCAGGCCGAAAACAAATCCAGCAGGTCGCCGCAGGACACGGGATCGAGCGAAAATTGGTGCGTCGTGGGAAAGGCGCGAAACGCGCGGACCCCGTGGGCGCGGGCCTCTTTCACGAAATCTTCCGCGCTGGGCATTTCGTCGCAACACGTCGGCACAAAGGTCATGGTCCGGTGCAGCCGTTGGTAAGCGTCAATTTCATCCAGACGCCGGTTGCCGGCATTAAAATCGCGTTCAAGGCAATCGCGATGCCATACCAAGGCCTCGTCAATCCCGCTGTGGTCCATTTCCTCAATCAGATCATCGGCGGTTTCGACTTCTCGCGGGAGCGCCACCGCGCCCCGGCCATACGCCATATCGCAATCAAAACAATTCAAGGAGCCTCGTATCCGTCTGCCCTAAACCCGGGCGATCGTCGGGAATGATCATTTCCTGCGGCGGCTGGGTTCCTCGCACGAACGCTTCCTGAAATGTGCCGCCGGCCAATCCCGTGTTCCTGTCCACATTATAGAACACAACGCCGTTGGGTTTTTCAAAATCCCTCGCCGGCAGCCCTTCCTCGGCCACAATCATGAAATCGGTCCAGACCGGATTCGCAAGGCGGCCACCGGTAAATTCCTTGCCCTCGCCCAACGAACGATTGTCGCGATAACCAATCCATACCACGCACGTGTAATCCGTGGTGAACCCGCAAAACCATGCGTTCCGGCTTCGGTTGCTGGTGCCCGTCTTGCCTGCACGTGGACGCCCCGGTTCCGCCTTTTCCCACTGGGCTTGGGTATTGGCGCCGGTCCCGAACTGGCACACCCCCTTCATCATGTGAACCATCACATAGGCGACATTCGGATCGATGACCTGTTCCCGAGTGGCGCGGCGGCGGCCGTCGTACAACGTGAGGCCGTCGCGATTCTTGACCTCGGTGATCAAAACGGGATCATATCGCACGCCGCCGTTGGCCAGGGTCGAATACGCCACGCAATGATCCAGCACCGTGACCTCCGTCGATCCCAAGGCAATGGTCAATCCGACCGCGTTTTCGATGGGTGTTCGAATGCCGGCCCGTTGCAAGACCGATCGGACGGCCGGCATGGTGAATCGCTCGGTCAGTTTCGCCGATATGACGTTGATGGATTTCTGCAGCGCGGTGCGGAGTGTCACCGGCCCTTGAAATTCCCCGTCGAAGTTTTTGGGGGCCCATGTGTTGCCCCAAGGATCCGTGCGCACGAACGGTTCATCCACCATAATGCTCGACGGAGTCATGCCGTTCATGATGGCAACCGTCCACACGAACGGTTTGATACTCGAACCCGGCTGACGCCGCGCCTGTGTCGCCGTGTTGTATTTTTCCTTGTCGAAATCGCGCCCGCCGACCATGGCCCGAACATACCCCTGGCAGCCGGGACGATTGTCAATGCAAACCAGCGCGCCGGACACCGGCACAAAATCGTCTTCCTGCCCGGCCCGCTTGAGCGCGGCGCGTTTTTTCTCGTCGAACGCATCCAGCGCTTTCAGCAAAATCTCCTCGGCGGCGCGTTGCAGCCGCATATCGAGGGTCGTATGAATTTCGAGACCCTCGCCGAACACGTCGCTCTTGCCCTCTTCCGTCAGAAGCCGTTGACGGACTTCCTCGACAAAATACGGGGCCTTGAATTTGTTGGCCTGCCAAAGACCTTTTCCTTCCGCGGCCAGTTGTTTGCGCTCTTCGGGGGTTATGACCTGCTCGTCGAGATCCTCGCGGATGGCCGCGTCGTATTCTTCCTGCGAAATGAACCGGTTTTCCAACATCTGTCCCAGAACAATGTCCCGATGCTGGCGCGCGCTGGCCATGTTTTTGAAGGGGTTGATCGTGTTGGGCGAACGGGGAAGGCTTGCCAGCATGGCGCACTCTCCCAGCGTAAGGTCCCAGCAGTCCCGGGCAAAATACTGTTGCGCCGCCGCCTGCACGCCGCTGGCGCGCCCGCCAAAGAACGTCAGGTTCAGATACAGTTCGAGGATTTCGTCCTTGGTAAACTGTTGTTCAATCCGCAGCGAGGTCAGCACTTCCCGGAGTTTGCGCGCGGTCGTGCGCTCGCGTCCAACCTCGAGCGGTTCGACCAACCGCGCCACCTGCATCGTGATCGTGCTGGCGCCGCGTGTGCGTCCGGTCGTCAATTTGTACCGGACGATATTCAGAAAGGCGAATAGGCTCACGCCGCGATGCTCGTAAAACGTGTTGTCTTCCGTTGCGACAATCGCCTTTTGCATGTACAGCGGCACCTGGTTCAATCCGACCAGTTGCCGGTGCTCCTTGCCCGATGTAAGTTCGCCCAGGATCTCGCCCTTGGCGTCGTAAACACGACTGTTGGCCTCCGGAATGTACGTTTCCAGCGTTTCGATGGTCTTCTTGCTGTCTTGCAGCAGCCAGGCAAGTCCGGCCAAGGCCGCGCCCCACCCCGCGCCCACGAACAGGAAAAACAAAACAAACAACCATCCGCACCCCCGCCTTCGGGGTATGAATTCCTCATTGTCCTTTTGCGGACCGGATATGGATTCGATAGACATGGACTCAGAGTAACACGCCGTTCGCCCATGCCGCAAAGCATGGAATCGGAACGTTATTTCCTTGTGCGCCTCGCGCGCCACATCGGCAACGCAAACACACGTAGTCAATGCTTTTTATCCGTCCGAAAGTTGCAGGCGCGCATGGACCTCGTGTCATTGTTCCGGGCTCGTCCCCAATCGTCTTGGCAACCAAGGTTTTGTAAACGTCATGCCGGACCGACCGCACACCCGGTTATTCACAGGAACGAAAAGACCACCGATTCGTTTACCTGGAGATTTTTCGCGCAATCTCAGGCCAAATTCAGAATGCGAACAGGTTGTTTGAGTCTTTCGACCAGGTGATCGGCCAGATTGACCCATCGCTGGGCGCGATCCAGGATCCAGCCGTCGGACGTCACAACGATTTCCCGGCTTTGGGCAAGCACGGCATCCACATTGCGGGACAGGCGGGCATCCCACGCCCAGCCCCGTTCGGCCGCCTGATCCAACAGAAGGGACTTGAGCCGGCCACTGTTCGACACGGGCGCATCCAAAAGCCATTCCGCATGGCCCACACCGAACAAGCGCAACACACGGCCCGCCAAATCAATGGCCGGCACGGTCTCCTCGACGTAACGATACGACCCATGTATGCTGGCCAGATCGCGCACGCAGCCGTCGCGTCCGCGGATCAAAATGCCGCCGCCCAACAGGCTTTCGATCATGATGAGAAAATTATAGCCGTCAATGATCACCCGCGAGCCTTTGAGCGTTTCAACCGGCACACGGTGCGCTTTCCGGCGTTCGATGGCCTCGTCCGAACAGGCCGCGCGCCCCACGGCCCGCCGTTGACGGATATCCAGTTGGAAATGATCGCCCACGAGCGCAAGGGAGGGGTCGGGAGGATAGCCCTTGCTTAAAAACAGTGAAAGATCCGCGACGGCCTCGCGAAGCACGGGCAGGCAGTCATCCGCAAAGAGTTTGTTGTCCTCCGGGTGTTTTCCGCGGTGTTGCTGGCGATGTGGCATGTTGCGTCTGTCTCTCCGATTCGCACAAAAAACGTGCGGCTTGATATGTTACCGGCCACGCGGGCATCCATCACAACGGGCCCCCTGCCGCCATGAGATGCCACAGGCGCTATTTTACATCGCAACGGGCGTGCATGCCAAATCGGTTTTCCGTCCCTCATTGGGGAGGATTGTTGGGCGGTTCCGGCGGAGGCATCATTCCGGGTGGACCCTGCCGATTGCGTATGCCACGGGGAGGCTGTGCGGAATGCGGCGGGCCGCCATCCGGGGGCGGGCCGGCCCAGCGATTTAAAGAACGTTGGCCCGCCTGTTCGCGCGCCTTCTGAATCAATTTCCGCATGTCGTTTTCAAAATCGCTCAGAAATACATACAGTTTCGCGCGTTGCGCGACGGTCAATCCTTCCGAAGCGCTATCGTAAAGGCTTCGCTTGTACTCAACGACTTTACCGTCCAGTTCGGCCAACGCCTTCAGCCGGGTTTCGATCTGGCTTTCCGGTTCTTTCGCGGCAATGCTTGCCCGCAGGGCTTTTGTAAGTTCTTGGCGTTCTTTTCGGAACGCCTCCAGTTGTGCCCGGTATTCCGTAAAGCGCTTGAGCATGATGACCGTTTGCTCGTCGCTCAACGCCAGTTCGCGCGCCAGACGCGCCGTGAGGATTTCCTGGACCAATTGTTTGGCGCTATTGGCATCGGCGGGGGGAGGCGCTTCAGGACCGCGCGGCGGCGGAAGAGGCGGCGCCGTCATGGGACCGCCCGGTCCGGTTGGCGGCGGATTGGGCGGCGCGGGAGGTTGCGCCCATGCTGCCCAACAAAAAATCCCGACAGCCATCGCCATGCCCAACACCACTCTTCCCGTTTGTTTCATAAAATCCGATTCTCCCGGCCATATTCGCGGACAAGATGTTGAAACGCCGCCAGTTCCCCGTCGTCAAGCGAGGTCATAAGACCATCCAAATCCGCTTCCTCATCCAATAACACCGCACATTGGGCAAATGAATCCGTCTGCGCAACCTCCGCCAGCAAATCATCAGGGGTAATGCTGTCCAACATGGCGAGATCCCAGACTTCGCTGTCGGATGCGGCTTCTTCCGTGAAGTCCATCAAGGCCTCCGCCAGGCGGCCGGCCGCAAACGACGAACCGTTTGACGGCGTGTCGTCTCCGGTGGAAAGCAGCCGCCAAGGGATCGCCACACCGACCAGCAACAAGAAAGAGGCCGTCAACGCCATGGGAATGGCAAAACGGCGCCACCACGGTTGGGGCCATTGGATCCGGGTTTCCTTGGCGCGCGCCATGACTCTCGCCGCAAAGGCGGGATGCACGTCAAGCGCGGGCAGGCGCTGCAAATCGGATGAAAGCCTCCGGATCGCCTCGACCTGTTCCGTGCAGGCAGGACACGTTTCGAGGTGCCGCCGCATCTCTTCGGCACGGTCGGACTCACCGTCCACCCAAGCCGACCACGCCTCCCACGAAGGGTGTCGTTTCATACCGCCTTTCCTCCGGCTTGCTCGATGCGTATGCGCAATTGTTCGCGCGCGCGCGCCAACCGGCTGCGAACCGTGCCTTTCCGGCACCGGATTATTCGGGCAATCGCGTCGTAATCGAGACCGTTGAATTCCCGTAGCACCAAGATTTCCCGGTGCGCCGGTGACAAGGCCTGCAATCCTTCATGTATCATCGCGTCGAGTTCCTTCAAATGCGCCCACTCGTCCGGACGCCTATCGCCGCTTCGGATATCGCGGGCGTTGTCCGGCGGCGGTGCGATCATACGGGCACGCCGTCCCGCATCCCGCACGGCGTTCAACGCCAAGTTTCGCGCTATGCCGTACAGCAACGTCGAAAATTTCGCCTTCGGCGTCAGACGATGCAAATGCCGATACAACCGGATGAAACTTTCCTGCGCGAGATCTTCGGCGTCCTGCGCGGATCCCGTCATCCGGTAACAAAATTGCACAATACGATGCTCATACCGGCGAACAAGTTCGGCAAAGGCCGTCTCGTCGCCCGCTTGGGCCTGTGCTACCGTGTTCCAATCCGAATCGTCGTTCACGCTTTTCCACTCAAATCCAACACACCCCCTGTCAAAAAGTTCCACACCATCCTACGAAACGCCCTTGCAACGCGCAAGCACGCAAACGGACACGAGTACATCTCCCTTGCTAACGCCCCGGAAATGCATGAAGACGACAGGATTCCAAACATTGCATTCCGCATTCAAATTCTTTTTTACCGGGCCTCCGCCACGGCAAAAATGCCTATAAGCGGCAACCGGCTAAACAGTTCAATATTCGCATTTAAACCCTGTCCAGCCGCATAAATAATCTAATTTATTCAATTCTTTATCGTGAAATATTTCACATTGCAAAAACAAAATACTTGTAATTTTGAAAAGTTCATGGCATAATTCATTCACTTTCTGCGATGGGAATCAGTAGAAAGTACGCAAGAATATGCTTCTTGTCGTGAAAATTACGGAAACCACTCTCAATTTTAACGGGAAAAATACGGATAAGGAGGAGGGAATGTCGGAAGTATCCAGACGGCAATTTCTGGTGGGCAGCGGCGGTTTATTGGGTTTTCTGGGGATTGACCTCTCGCCTGCACTGTCGTTCGCCGAAAGCCGTACGGCGCGGATCACGAGGGGCCGCCAGACCACGACCATTTGCCCTTATTGCGGGTGTGGCTGTTCCGCGGTGGTGTCGTCGGAACAACGCGACGGACGATGGGTGGCCATCAATGTGGAGGGCGACGCGGATCACCCCATCAACGAGGGGACGCTGTGCGCGAAGGGCGCTTCGTTGTACCAGATGTGCAACAACGAAAACCGTCTCAAGAAAGTGCTGCATCGCAAGCCGGGCTCGGACCGTTTCGAGGAAGTGGATTGGGCCACGGCGGCGCAGCGCATCGCCCGATTGATCAAGGATACCCGCGACGCCTCGTTCACCGAGCGCAACGCGAAGGATCAGGTGGTCAATCGAACGACCGCCATCGCCTCGTTGGGCAGTGCGGCGCTGGACAACGAGGAATGCTGGCTGTATCAGAAATTCGTCCGCGGCCTGGGACTTGTCTACATCGAGCATCAGGCGCGGCTTTGCCATTCCTCGACGGTGCCGAGTCTGGCGGCCACCTATGGCCGCGGCGCGATGACCAATCACTGGATTGACCTGAAAAACAGCGACGTCATCCTCGCCATGGGCTCCAATCCGGGCGCGAACCATCCCATTTCGATGCACTGGGTCATGAAGGCCAAAGAGAACGGGGCCAAGTTGGTTTGCGTGGATCCGCGTTTCACACGGACAGCTTGTGTCGCGGACGTATACGCGCCGCTGCGTTCGGGCACCGACATCGCCTTCTTGGGCGGTATGATCAAATACATTCTCGACAAGGATCTCATCCAGCGCGACTACGTGCTGAATTATACGAATGCATCGTTCATCGTGAGCGACGATTACTCGTTCGACGAGGCTTCGGGGCTGTTCAACGCATACGATCCGGAAAAGCGCAAATACGACAAATCGAAATGGACCTATAAACTGGCCGAGGGGACACCCACCGAACCCCAGCGGGACATGACGCTCCAAGATCCGCGTTGCGTATACCAATTGCTCAAGAAGCATTATGCGCGGTACGATATGGAAACCGTGTCGAAGGTCACCGGAACACCCGTGGCGGACCTTGAACGAGTCTACGAAACGTATGCCTCCACGCACCGGCCCGATCGCGCCGGCACCATCATGTACGCCATGGGCTGGACCCAACACACGGTGGGTGTGCAAAACATTCGCGCCATGGCCGTCATTCAGTTGCTGCTGGGCAACATCGGCGTGGCGGGCGGCGGCGTCAACGCCATGCGCGGCGAGTCGAACGTCCAAGGTTCGACCGATCACGGCTTGCTGTTTCATATCCTTCCCGGCTATCTGAAGACGCCGGCGGCCTCGCTTCCGGCGCTCGAAAACTACAACAAGACCAATACGCCGGCCACGCTGGGCGCATCGAGCGTCAACTGGTGGGGCAACACGCCAAAGTACATGACAAGTTTCCTCAAGTCCATGTTCGGCGACAACGCCACGCCGGAAAATGATTTCGGATACGCATGGCTTCCGAAAGTAGACGACGGCGTCAACTACTCGTGGCTCCAGATATTCGACAAGATCCACGAGGGAGAAATCCGCGGCATGTTCGCCTGGGGCATGAATCCCGCGTGCAGCGGCGCCAACTCGAACAAGACCCGGCAGGCGCTGGCCAAATTGGACTGGCTTGTCAACGTCAACATCTTCCCGAACGAAACCGGATGGTTCTGGGAAGATGCCAGTCTTGGTATTCCCCCTTCAAACATCAAGACAGAGGTCTTTGTCCTGCCGGCAGCGGCTTCGATCGAAAAACAGGGCAGCATCACCAACAGCGGGCGGTGGATGCAGTGGCGTTACAAGGGCGCCGATGCGCCGGGCGACGCACGGCCCGACGGCGATATCATGAATCTGATTTTCGCCGAATTGAGGAAACTGTACGCATCCGAGGGCGGCCAATGCCCCGAACCGATTCTGAACCTCCGTTGGGACGAATATCTCCACGACGGTGAGATTGACGCCGAGGCCATTGCAAAGGACATTAACGGCCAGTTCTTGGCGGATGTGACGCTGGCCGACGGCAAGAGTTACAAGAAAGGCGAACTCGTGCCCAGTTTCGCGATGCTTCAGGCCGATGGAACCACATCGAGCGGCTGCTGGATCTATGCCGGCTCGTTCACGCAGGACGGCCAAAACAAATCGAAGAAGCGCGTGCGTGAAACATCGGGCATCGGGCTGCACCCGGATTGGGCATGGTCGTGGCCGGTCAACCGGCGCATCCTGTACAATCGGGCCTCGGTGGACGTGAACGGCGTGCCGTACAATCCGCGCGTGCCGGTGATTGCGTGGGATGCCGATGCGGGGAAATGGACGGGGGACGTGGTGGATGCGCCCGCAACGATTCCCCCGATGGCGCAAGCCGGCGGCAAACTGCCTTTCATCATGAACGAGGAAGGCGTGGGGCGGCTGTGGACGATGAAACTTGAGGACGGGCCGTTTCCGGAGCATTACGAACCCTTCGAGTCGCCCATTGACAACAACCCCTTCAACGGGCAACCGTTCAACCCGGCCTGCAAGGTATTCAAGGGTCCCATGGACAAGCGGGCCGAGCCGGGAGGAGCCGAATTCCCGATTGTCGCCAGCACGTACCGCCTCACCGAACACTGGCAGACCGGCGTCATGACCCGGAATTGCCCATGGTTGCTTGAATTGCAGCCGCAGATGTTCGTCGAAATGAGCGAAACACTGGCTGAAGAAAAGGGCATCCGGGCCGGCGATGTGGTCGAGGTGAAGAGCGCGCGCGGCACAGTGCTGGCGGTCGCGATTCCCACCAAACGCTTCAAGCCGATGACCATCATGGGCAAGACCGTGCATACGGTGGGCATGCCGTGGTGCTTCGGATGGAAAACGCCGAATTCCGGCGACAGCGCCAATCTACTCACGCCGAACATCGGCGACGCCAACACAATGATCCCCGAAACCAAGACATTCCTCGTCAACATTGAAAAAGCCCACGGCAAGACCCTGCGGACGGTTCCCGAATTGTCCGCTACAAGGAGAGCATGATGAGCCTGGCCGTTTTAGTGGATACAACGAAGTGCATCGGGTGCCGTTCCTGTCAAGTTTCCTGCAAGCAGTGGAACGGTTTGCCGGCGGAACGCACCCATATCGAAGGCCGCGACACGGGATACCAGAATCCCCTTTCACTGTCGTCGCATACCTACACGATGGTAAGTTTTCGCGAAATCGCCGAACCCACGGCGCCCGGTGGATTCAAGCGGGTCTTCGCCAAGCGCCAGTGCATGCACTGCGAGGAGCCGTCCTGTGTGTCGGCCTGTCCGGTCACGGCGCTGCGCAAGACGGCGGAAGGCCCGGTAATTTACGACAGCAACAAGTGCATGGGATGCCGATATTGCGTGTGGGCGTGCCCATTCGGCGTTCCGACTGCGGATTGGGACTCGCTCACGCCGGTCATACGAAAATGCACGATGTGCTTCGACCGTATCACCGGCCACATGGAAATCGCCGACTTGAACGGCCAGCCGGTGGCGGCCGAGGCGCGCGAACGCTACGCCGCCAGCGGAAAAACGCCGGCCTGTGTGAAGGCATGCACGACGGGGGCGCTTCGGTTCGGTAATCGCGACGATCTGCTGAAGACGGCATGGGAACGGGTCCGGGCCATGCCGGATCGGTACGTGCAGCACGTCTACGGCGAACACGAAGTGGGCGGCACTTCGTTTCTGTACTTAGCGGCGGTACCGTTCGAAAAAGCCGGATTCCGGCACGATCTCGGCACGCATGCGCCGCCCGAATACTCGTCAATTGCGCTGAGCCTTGTGGCCCCCGCGGCCATGGGCCTTGGCGCCCTGTTGACTGCTGTATACATGCTTCAACAACGCAAGATAAAACTGGCCGAGGCGCCTGCCCCGGCTGAAAAGGAGTAAACCATGCATCACGAACACGAAATTGTTCCGGCCCGGCTTGTCACGTGGCGGCTTGTTCTGCTTGCGCTGCTCATGGTGGCGGGCGCCGCCGCCTTCGTGGCGCGATTCGCTTATGGACTCGGCGTAACGACCAATCTGAGCGACAACTACCCCTGGGGACTGTGGATCGTATTTGACTTGGTATGGATTGCGCTGGCAGGCGGCGCTTTTGCGACAGCCGGTCTTGTCTATGTGTTCATGGCCCGCGAATATCACCCCCTGGCGCGCCCGGCAGTATGGATGGGATTCCTGAGTTATTCGTTCGTCGTGGTCACGCTGTTGGCCGACCTTGGACGGCCCTGGAATTTCTATCACCTGATTCTCCAGCGGCCGGAACACTCCGCCATGTATGAAGTGTCGTGGTGCGTCGGTCTGTATGTAACAATACTGGCGCTTGAATTCGCCCCCACGCTGTTCGAGCGCTTCAAATGGCAAAAACTTCACGACCTGTGGCGGGTGTGGTCGCCGGTGTACACGGTGGCCGCGCTGTCGGTCTTCGTTTTTCTGATGTCGCACAGCCTGGCCATGGCGGCGCTCGCATTGGTCATATTCACGGCGGTCGCCCATTTGACCCGCGACTCGCACCGGGAAACCGGCGTGCCGATTATTCTGATCGTCGCGGCCGTCACCTTGTCCACGATGCATCAGTCGTCGCTGGGTTCGATCTTCCTGCTCATGCGCGACAAACTGAGCGCGTTCTGGTGGTCGCCCGCGATGCCGGTTCTTTTCTTTTTCTCGGCGGTGGTTTCGGGCTTCGCGCTGGTCATGTTGATGGATGTGCTGATCTCGTACTTCTTCCGGCGGCCCTACCAGTGGAACATGCTGGCCGGCATGGGAAAAATCCTGTGGGGCGTGCTCGGCGTTTACCTCGCGCTGCGTTTCGCGGACATTGTATATCGCGGCCAGTTCGCCGCCCTTTTCGCGGGTGCGGGCCATGCGGCGGTTGCCGCGGGGCATAGCGGCGATTTCGGCTGGGGCGGCGCGGCGCGCGGCGCGGACTACCGCCATATCCTCTTCATTGTCGAAATTGTCGTGGGCGGCATCGTGCCGTTGGTGCTGCTTTCCTTCGAGGCGTTCCGAAAACAGCGCGTATTGCTGCTTTGCGGCGCATTGCTGGCGCTCGGCGGCGTCGTGTTCAACCGGCTCAATGTCGTACTGCTCGGCATGAACCTGCCGGGCACACAGCCCGGCGGACTGGTCGGAACCTATTATCCCAGTCTTATCGAGTGGGTGCTTTCCCTCTCGCTGATCGCGGCGGCGGTGTTTTTCTTCGCAACCGGCGTGAAACTGCTGCCCATTCTGCCCAAGGCGCAACGTTCCTACGAGCGCGCATGAACGACATGCGCGAATGCTGGAAACGGAACGCGGATGGACTGGAGCGGCTTGCCTCGCTCGGCCATGTTCCTTCGGGTTACTTGGCGCTCCGCAGGGCCTTGTACCGTGCCCAAACGGCGGTATGCGACGCGCTATCGGGCGATTGTTTTCACGGCGCACCCGTCGCCGCCGGCATGCTCCCGTACAATCCGACCGCAATGGCCGGCATTCTGGACGAGATGGCCGGCTCCCTGAACGAAGGCACGGCGGCGGCGGCGGACCTTGATCGAATGAGGGCCGTTCCTGACGAATTGCCTTTGCTGGCCGACATCGCCATGTTCAGTCCCGATTCGAATCGCTTGAACGAGTGGGCGGCCCGGCGGAGCGTTTCCGGGGAAGCCGCCCTCTTCTTTGGGCGCGCGTGCGGAGCGCCGTATGTATTTCGGGCGGTTCAGGAAGCAACCACCAAAACGCTCGAAACCGATGCCCCACGGGAAGGCAAATGCCCGTCCTGTGGATCGCCGCCAGGTCTCGCGTTGATCTGCGGCGACGACGGACACCGGGAACTGGCCTGTTCGCTGTGCGGATCGAGGCGGGGCTATCCGCGCCTACAATGCCCGTTTTGCGGAAAAGCGGGGATTTTGGAAACCGTCAGGGACGCCGATGCCGCGGCCCGATGGATTGAAGGATGCGAAAGTTGCGGCGGCTATCTGAAAACCGTGGATGCCCGATCAGCGCCGGTTTTGCCCTTGGTCGAATCGGTGGAGACGCTCTATCTCGATTTGATTGCCGAAAAAGAAGGCTTCCGGCGCGGCATGCCGTACGTCGCGCTCAACTGAATACAGAGGTGAATTTCATGCATCTTGTTGAAACGGAAGTTGAGTAATTCGTTTTTGGGCAGGCTTGTCCCGTAAGGCTTTGGGGGGATTTACTCGCTCAGGAGTGTTTCCAGGCTGGGAACTTGGCACAAGGCCAAGAGCTTCTTGGCGTAGGGTGTTA
>Ga0209407_1000812_pt1 | contig 36225 bp, 27 predicted proteins | sample AD_JPNHG3_MetaG_FD_184410 | JGI IMG/M metagenome (GOLD analysis project Ga0209407, IMG submission 184410) | Active sludge microbial communities of municipal wastewater-treating anaerobic digesters from Japan - AD_JPNHG3_MetaG (SPAdes) (version 2) | ecosystem: Engineered > Bioreactor > Anaerobic...
CGGGCCGCTGTAGTCTTTCAATAACTCATCAATCAATTGTTCCTGTGTCTTCCGGTCCATAGAATTCCTTTCCTGTCAGAAAGCTTAACAATTCCATGACCGTTTACACAGTTCTTTTCACACCCTCTGCAAGAATAAAAAGGTCACGAGCCGTTTTCTTCTCTTCGCTCAATCCAGTAATCAGGTTTCCTGTGTTGATGCACTACGGCAATTACAAAGATGTGGTTTTCTTCGATGGAGTAGAGCAATTTGTATGGAAACTTGTGAAGCTGGCATTTCCTGATATCACCGCGCTCAACTGATCATGCCCTGGGATACTCGGCAACCCTGATTGCCGCCTTCTCAACCTCTTGCCTGAATCTTTGACCAAGTCCCTCATATTCAAGCTCATAATAGTGAACGGCATCAATCAACTCCTGCGTATTTTGAGAAAACGATCTTCATCTTCCGTCCTTGAAAATCTCCTCCATGGGGATACCCTCTAATCTTCCCTCTCTATACGCCTTGAGCCTTTTCTCCGCCTCTTCTGCCCAAATCTCATCGAGCTTTTTGTCTGGTTCGTCGAGGCTCTTGAGCAGGCCCTCGACGACCGTCAACCTCTCTTCTGGTTTGAGCTGCAAAGCCTGCTCGAGAATCTCTTTGCTCGCCATGATTTACCTCGCTTTCCCTATCCACAACTAAATGGAATAGGTCCGCCCTCTCCTGTCAACACGACTTAATCAACAACCCTCGGTTCCTCAAATGTTCTCCTGCCTAACGGACGCTGGCCCGGCTCATCGTGACCTATAGTTCTCCGGGCGTCTGAATCTTGCAGTCGTCATTCAATCATGTCCCGAAACGCCAGTTCCCGCAGGATTTCATCGTACGTACTGTCATCCGGCAGTTCGTTGATTATCTCTGTCATTTTCTCTTTCACGGTCATCTTCAATTCGTCTTTGAGAATAATCAGGAGTCAGACCCAGTTTCTATGTTCGGTCCTTCAATTTTACTCTCTGCTCCACATTTATCACATTTGAATATGTAGAGGCCTTTCTGTGATTCCGATTCTACAAATTTTATTTGCGCTCCACATTCGAGACATTTCCCTATTGCGGTGCCGTCTGTATTCGTATAAAGAACCTTCGGGAATACAGCAGCTTTCAGAAGGTAGTGCAAAACCTTTGCTACTGCTGCGGCAACCACCAAAATAATAAGTGCAATGGTCAGAAAATCCATTTATCTCTTTCCGGAGAAAAGCCTTTTTCTCAATGCACCCGCTGCCCCGACACCGCCCCTTTGTCGACGCCTAACATGAAGATGTCGCTGCCGCCCGGCCCGGCCGCCAAGATCATGCCCTCCGAGATGCCGAACTTCATCTTGCGGGGTTTCAGGTTCGCAACACACACAACCTGCCGCCCAACCAGATCTTCAGGTTTGTACGCCTTTGCGATCCCCGCAAAGACATTCCTGCGAACTCCGCCGATGTCCAGCTCCAGCCGCAGCAGCTTGTCCGCCCCCTCCACCGGCCCCGCCGTAACGACCGTCGCGATCCGCAGATCGACCTTCATGAAATCCTCGATCGTGCACTCCGGTGCAATCGGCTCATCCAGAGTCACCGCCTTCGCCTCGGCCGCCGGCGCCGAACTGTTCTTGCTTTCCTCAATCATCGCGTCAACCTTTTCCTTTTCAACCCGTTCGGCCAGCCGCTCGAACTCGCCGATTGTGTGCTCTTCCAGAACCTGATCCGTATCTGCAAACGTCAGCGCATCTACTTGCAGAAAACGCTCGATCCGCTGAGCATACCGCGGCAGCACCGGCTTGAGATAAACGGTCAGAATCCGCACCGCATTGATCACCGCCGTCAGCGTTGTCCGCGTCAGCTCCGCATCCGTCTTGATCGTCGTCCACGGCGCCTTATCGTCCACGTACCGGTTTACCTCGTCGGCAAGCGCCGCCACCGTCCGAATCACCGAGGCATAGTTGAGCCCCTCGTAATCCGCGGCGATCCGCTCTTTTGCCGCCTGCAAGCGCTCCACAAGCGCCCGCCCCTCCGCATCCAGACGCCCTAATCGCCCGCCCAGCCTCTTCGTCAGCATCGGTCCCGACCGGCTCGCCAGGTTCGCCAACTTGCCCACGAGGTCCGCGTTAACCTTCGCCACGAAGTCGTCGAGATTCAGGTCGATATCGTCAACGCCGCTGGACAGCTTGCTGGCATAATAATACCGCAGGTACTCCGGATCGAGATGACGCAGGTACGTTTCGGCCTTGATGAACGTCCCCTTGCTCTTGCTCATCTTCTGCCCGTTCACCGTCAGAAACCCGTGCACGAACAGCTTGTCGGCCGTCTTCATCCCCGCACTCATCAGCAGTGCCGGCCAGAACAGCGCATGAAAATACATGATGTCCTTGCCGATAAAGTGATAAAGCTCCCACTCCGGACTGTTCCACACCTCGTCGAAATCAAGCCCGTGCCGGTCGCAGTAATTCTTGCACGACGCCATGTACCCGATGGGCGCATCCAGCCAGACGTAGAAGTACTTGTTCTCCTCGCCCGGAATCTTGAAGCCGAAGTACGGCCCGTCCCGCGAAATGTCCCAGTCTTTGAGCCCCGTCTTGAACCACTCATCCAGCTTGTTCATCACCGACTCATGTACGTGCCCGCTTTCAATCAGCGCACGCAATCGGTCGCGATAATCGCCCAACTTGAAGAAGTAATGCACACTGCTCCGCCGCACCGGCGTCGCCCCGCAGTTGGCGCACGTCGGATTGATCAGCTCCGTCGGCTGATGCGTCCCGCCGCAGGCGTCGCACGAATCCCCGTACTGATTCTCCGCCTTGCACCGCGGACACACGCCTCTGATGTACCGGTCCGGCAGCCACATGTCGCAGTTTGCGCAATACGCCTGCTCCACGTCGCGTTTTTCGATGGAGCCGTTCTCCACGGCGCGTCTGTAAAGCATCTCGCTGAACCGCCGGTTCTCCTCCGAATGCGTGGAGTAGTAATTGTCGAAGTCAACGAGGAACCCCGCGAAGTCCCGTGTATGTTCCGCATGTACTCGCTCGATCAGCTCCTCCGACGTAATCCCCTCCGATCGCGCACGGATCATGATCGCCGTGCCATGCGTATCATCCGCACAGAAATAGTAACACGTGTTACCGCAAAGCTTCTGAAACCGCACCCAGATATCAGTCTGGAGATACTCGACCAGATGTCCGATATGAATTGGCCCGTTGGCGTAGGGCAGCGCCGATGTTACGACGATCCTGCGTGTCATAAATCCTTCCCTGTCTGCGTCTCATTGCCCCCGCCGACCTCGCGCGGCCGCCCGTCCGACGGCCGGTCTGCGGGTGTGGCCTCGGAAGGCCCATTACCCCCACCCTGATTGGCCCTTGCGCCGCCGGCCCGATCGCCCCCCTGGTTGTTCTGTCCGCCCGGCCGATTGCGACCCCGGCCGCGGCCTCGCCGACGCCGATTGGAGTTCCGCCGGTCGTCAGGGCGACCCTGCCGCTCCTGCTGCGAATTGCCTTCGCGCCCGTTGCCGGCAGCAGGTCGTGATTCCTCCGGCGGCTTACTCTCGGCCGGCCGCGGCGCTGGCGGCGCCGACTCCCGGCGGCCTCCACCATTCCGCGGCTGCTGCTTTTCTTGCCGAACAGACTCCGCAGGGCTGACAAACGGCTCCTCGATGACGAAGTCTTCATCACCGAAGAAGTCGTCTTCCATCTCGTCGTCCGCATCATCTACCCTGTCCGGGACCGGGGCTCGCTCAATCGGCTGCCCGTCCACCGACAAAAGCTCCTCGTAAGGATACGCCTCGCGATCACCCTTCTCATCCTGTACGATCACCAGTTGCGTCAAGATCTGCACCCCCACCACCCGGCCTTCGCCGTGCGGCGTCTTCACCAGCGCATTCTTGCGCGGCAGTCGCGCCTTCAGTTCGCGATACGTCTCATCCTCATAACGAAGGCAGCACTTCAGCCGCCCGCAGTGCCCCGAAATCTTCGACGGATCCAAAGTCGCCTTCTGCAGCTTCGCCATCCGCATGTTGACCGGCTCCAGGATCTTCAAAAACCGCCGGCAGCAGCACTCCTGCCCGCAGCTCTCGTAATCGGCCACCAGCTTGGCCTCGTCTCGCGACCCGATCTGCCGAAGCTCGATCCGCGTCTGGTACTCCCGGGCAAGCCGCCGCACCAGATCCCGAAAATCCACCCGTCCGTTGCTCGTGAAATAAATCACGATCCGCTCGCCGCCGAAAAGGTGCTCGCTGTCGACGACCTTCATCGGGAGATTCATCTCCTCGATAAACCGCATACAGCACTTGGCCTCCTCCGCCGCACAGGCCTCCAGGTGCTTCTCCTCCATCAGGTCCTCCGCAGTGGCGAACCGAACATAGGTGCCGCCATCCGAAATCGGAAAATCCTTGGAAGGTCCGTTGAAATATTGCTCCACCTGCGCCGGACTCAGCTTGAACTGCCCGCCGCGATAGCTGAATTGCCCCACTACAGACCCCAGTTCCAGCCCACGGCGCGTTTCTACGACCACTCGCGAGTTGACCTTGGGGACTTCCGTCTCATTATGCTCAAACCAGCCCAGAAAGCCCATCCGGCCGTACCGAACGAGCATCACTTTCTTGTTCTTCTGGGGTTTGGGCTTGGCTGCTTCAGGCTGCACCATACTATATCGAAATCTCTAAAAAAGATATTGCCAGTTTGCCCCGCATTTCACCGGATGACGCACTCATAATGTCTTGATCTGCGGAAATCTGCAAAACCTGCGGATAAGCGGTTTTCTTGCTGTTCTACGCGGAAATTATAGCGGAACCCGCCAGATTTAACAACAATTCCTCGAAAATCAGCTTTTCGTTGACACTTGCCTCTACCCACCGCACGTTTTCATACACCTTTGCGATTTTTTCCGCGCTTTGTTCGGCGTCAAATCGTCCGGCCAAGGTCTGGATCGGACCTTTCTGGTCCTCATTGATAAGCTCCGTCCGCCCCATATGGAGATTTATAACATCGGTAAAAACCGCCGCCGTCATTCGCAACAGCCCCTTGACGGCCCGCCGCCCCAGGTCGGTCTTGCTCGTCTGCGACTCCACATCCGCCCACGCGGCCGTCAGTTTCGACGCCGCCTCTCCCATCCATGCCGCCAGCTCCAACGAATCCTCGAGCTTATGTTTGGCAAGAGATTCGACCAGTTGCCGCTTGATCTCGTAGCACGTCGTCCCCTTTGGCGCCAGCGTCGCCCACCTAATCGCCTCTCCCATGCTCCCTTCACTCAGCCGGGCCCAATACCGCGCCTGCGTCCCGTCGACGCCCCTGTCTGCCAGCGCCGCCACGATATGCGCCTCATCCACCGGCCCAAACCGCACCATCTGGCAGCGCGACTGCGTCGTCGGCAGCAGCCGGTCCGCCCGGCTGCACAAGAGAATGATATAACAATGTTTCGGCGGCTCCTCCAACACCTTCAAGAGCGCGTTCTGGCTGGACGCATTCAGCCGTTCCGCCTCCCGCAGCACATACACCGTACACTCGCTCATCACCGGCCGATGCGCAACCTTGTCGATCAGGAACTCCCGCACCACCGAAATCGCAAGATCCTGTTTCGCCTCTTTGCCCTTATCCTTGGCCGTATACTGACGCAGTTCCTTCTCGATCAAATGATAATCAGGATGCGCCCCGACTTCAAAAACCCGGCACGACTCACACTCCCCGCAGCTATCATGGAATTTAAGGGTCTCAGACACTGTTTCCACTCGCCGCCGGTGGCACAGCAGCATCTTCGCCCACGCCTGGGCCGTCGTGCGCTTTCCCACCCCGGCCGGCCCGGCAAAAATGTACGCATGCGCAAGCCGCCCCGCACCCAGCGCACGCTGCAAATCCCCAACCGCCCGCTCCTGACAAAATATATCCTTAAGCGACATCAAACCTCTCGCTAACCGCCGATCCTGCGCATGGACAGACCTTCCTGCCCACATTTCCCGCATAGACACTATACTGAAGAAGACACCCCGCGACGAGACGTTTTTTGCCATTCCGCCCAACAACCCTTGCGGATACCATAAACTACAGAGGGCCTGTCCGCCGCAAATTTAGACTAAAACAGCGACAGCCGCGTCATATAGGCGTCCGGATCACAACGAGGTGAGTCGGCGGAAGCTTCGGGAAGGTGCACTTATGTCGGAAGATCGACAACTTGCGGCAGGTCTCAAGCGCGGCGAGTCCGCGGCATTGCGGCGGATCTATCTGAAGTACAAGGACGATCTGCTCAACGTCGCCCGGTCATTGGTCGGGGACCTGAACACCGCCGAAGATTGCCTCCACGACGTGTTCGTGGCCCTTGCATCGGAACGCTGCCGGATCCGCAGCAACCTCAAGGGCTATCTGGTCACGTCCGTGGTCAACCGGGCCCGGGATTATCTGCGCAGACGGGCCTCCGGAAATGCTTTGCACGTTCATCTGCAAAGCCAGCCCCGCGCTCGGGCGGATGGGCCGCCCAACCAGGCGCCGGACGAGCGAATCGACATCGTCATGCGAACCCTGGAGGCGTTGCCCTCGGAGCAGCGGGAAGTCATCGCCCTGCACTTGCAGGGCGACATGAAGTTTCGGCAGATCGCGGCGATGCTCGGCCTGTCGATCAACACAGTGCAAAGCAGGTATCGGTACGGAATGGAAAGACTGTTGCGGCTGGTAGCGCAAAGGGAGGCGATATGAAGCCCTCGGAAATCGAAAACGCAATTCGCGCAGCGCGGGCAACGACCCGCCCCGAAACCGACGAGCGGATCCTCGCCGCCGCCGAAGCCGCAATGGGAAAACCAAATCAACAAGAGTCCGTTCATCCACGCATGAGCGGAACGCTAAGGAGAATGATCATGAATAACAAAATAGCAAAACTCGCAGTCGCGGCGTCCGTTGTGGCCGCAGCCATGTTGTGCATTCACTTCATGGGCGGCTCGCTTGACGGAACAAGTGTTACTGTTGCGGCCATGATTGAACAGCTTAACAACCACACGCGCTACAAATGCCGCCAGCGGGTCGTGCGGGAACAGGGACCGAAGTTTCCGACGATGGACGTCTACCACCTGAACCTGCAGCAACGGCGCCAGGAGGTCGAGGACGGCACCATTCATATCATCGATATGCGGGGCGACGACGCGCTGACCGTCGAGCTCGATCCCGCACAGAAGAAAGCCAGGGTGACGAAGCTCATCGGATTCGGGCGACGGCATGACCCGGACATCATCGAGATGGTCAAGAAGTTCGACGAGGCATCCACGGAGCGCCTCGGGACCAAAGAAGTGAACGGCAGGACGCTGTATGGCTTCCACCACAGGCCCAACGAATTCAATGACTTCACGGTGTGGGTCGATCCGGAAACGAAGCTCCCGGTGGAGATCGAATTGAAACATCTGAACCGCGGCCAAACGATCTTCCTCGATGAATTCGAGTTCGACTTCGAGTTGGCGCCGGATGCGTTCAGCACCGAAGTCCCTGCGGGGTACGAGGTCAAGACGATCGTGCAGGACTACCGGCCGGTGGAGACCAAGACGGTCACGGCCCAGGACATCCGCACCGGCCTCAACCACACCGCCTACACCGTCGCCGATCTCGCATGGGCCAAAGATATCCGCCTGATTCAGACGGTCGACCCTCTTATGCGACAAGGCGTCGTCTACCTGACGGCCGTCACAACCGACGACGGCAACGTCATCCTCATCGACCAGTCGAATACGCAGCACGACTACAAGGACGCCATGATGGAGTGGATGCTGAAAGAAACGGTCGTACTTGAGACGCCCGCCGGCGCAAAGCTCTACGCCCACCCCAACGGCGCCGAGTACGCCCGCCTCTACCTCGAAAGCCTCGCCAAGGCCGCCCCCGATATCCTCGACGCCGGCGACGTGAGTGAAGAACGCTTCACGCGAATGATCGTCATGCCGGACGGAACCATCCTGGGACTCGCAGCCAACAAACAGATGAGCGACGAGCGTCTGCTGGAACTTCTGACTGCACTAAAACAGATCACAGCAAATTGATGCCCCCCAGCGTGTGCTTGGCAGACCCTCGGGCTCCGTCCGGGGGTCTTTCTTATTTCCACCCTGCAGCGGCACGGCCGCAAACCGTCTCAATGACCTTTGCATGCAGCGACTCAATCGAAACGCCCGCGTCCAGCAGCACCACCGCCTCGTAATTCTGCGCCAGTTCCAAATACCCCTGGCGCACCCGGCGATGATACTCCCGCCCCTTCTGCTCCATGCGGTCGAGCTGCCGGTTCATCCGCGCCGCCGCCGTTTCCTCGTCCACATCCAGCACAATCGTCAGGTCCGGCCACACCCGTTCCAGGCAGTCCCCCGCAATCCGAACCACGTTCTCGATGCCGAACCCGCCGGCGCATCCCTGGTACGCGCACGTGCTCGACACCCACCGATCCATGACCACGCACGCCCCCGCGTCAAGCGCCGGGCCGATCTTCTCCTCCCACAACTGCGCCCGCGCCGCCATATACAAGAGCATTTCCGCACGCGTCCCCAGCGCCACGTGCTCCGGGTCCAGCAGGATATCCCGAATCTTCTCCCCCACCGCCGTATCCCCAGGGTCACGAAACCCCACCGCCTTCACGCCGCGGCCCCGCACCCACTCGGCCAGCAGCCGCACCTGTGTACTCTTGCCGCAGCCGTCCGGCCCGTCAAGGACGATGAACCTGCCCTTCAGTGCGTCCGCAGTCATTTCGCTCGCCCGCTCACCGCCGCTTTATACCGTATCCTCGACAGGCCGCACGACAGGCGGCTCGTTCGCCTTGATCACCCGCAGCGCCATCAGATGCATCGCCAGCATCGCAACGCTCAACACCACGTAATGAGTGCCCATCAACAGATAATGCAGCGTGCCCTTCAACTCGAAGACTTTGTCTATCATCGACTGGCCCGCGCCCAGCGCCAATACCAGGATGTAAATCGCCACGATCCCCGGCGCCTGCGTCAGCCGGTATTCACTCAGCATGCCGATGGATCGCAACGCCATCACGTCCCGGGCGATCATGATCGCCTGGGAAAAGATCATTGGCTTTATAAGAACAATCAAAATACAAATCAGCACCACCCCCGTCGCCCAGACCGGCAAGGGTTCGGGCGGCTTGATACCCGTCACGGCATACGCAATGGACATAAGCGGTATCAGCAGGCCCACAATTGCCGCGGCCATCAGCAGCGAGAACCTGACGACGCGCCAGAAGTAATAGCGCCCGATCCGAAGCAGTTGTCCCGGCTCCCACCGCGTGATACCCTCTTCATAGGCCGTGCGCAAAAAGCCCAGGTACAGCATCTGGGCGATGATCGCAAATGCCATCGTCCCCACGCCCAACAGAAACGCAATATGCTCCGGCATCGCCGCGCGCCTGCTTGCCGCCTGCTCGTCGGCCGTCATCACAATCTGCTCGAACAGGAACAGCACACCCGTCTGAAACCCCACGACAAGCAGCACCTCCGCCCACCGCGCCTTCAAAATGTCAATAACCTTCGGCAAAACGTCCCCTTCCAGGTTTACACCGCGTTTCGGCCGGCCCTCTCATGGTCCGCGGAAGCATCAATGCATTTCCACGCCGCAATGCCCCACGCCGCCCCGATAAAAATTGAACTGCACATTCGGATGCTCCGACAAAAGCGACATCGGCACCGATGCATCGGCAATTTTCTTGCCGATCATGAGCGTCGTCAGCCGCATCCCGAACGGATTGTCGTGCGTCCCCGCCTGCCAGATCGACACCTTCTCGGCCTGCCACGTCTGGACCGGCCCCACCGTAATCGCCTGCGTCGGCACCCCGGTAACCACACCGCCGCCGCTCGTCCGGGCGTTCTGCATCACCGTCACCGGGTGCAGGTCCACCACCCGCGTGTTCAGCTTGCGATATTCCGCCGGCGTGGGCGGCTCATCGACATACCTGCCCTCCCGCCGCGGCGGGTCGTTGAACGCCCAGTGTTTGATATCCCCCTGTCCGCCCTGCATGACCGCACACCGTACGCCCTGCCAGCTGGCGATATACGCCGAGGTGTAGGCCTTTGGAAAATGCAGATTCTCCTCCGGCATCGCCAGCCGCTTGTCGATGCGGCCAAAGCACAACTCGCGATCCGCCCGTTCGAAACTCAGCGGATGCGACAGCGGCGCCTCGCGCCCGTCGATGAACCACTCATCCATGCCCCAGAAATGCGCATGCCGCAAATTGAGCTCTAACTCATTGACCAGCCGCGCCACCAACGGCAGTTGCTCCGTCGGCCCCATCGGTCCGCACACGCCCACCGGATTATCCGCCGTCGCCTGCCGCCACGCCGTTATATACTCCAGCGCCTCGGCCAGGTAGAAATCCTCCAACGTATCGTAGAACACCACGCGGAAACCCTCGCGGCTCATCGCCAGCATATCCTCCGGCGTCAGCCGCGCCGCATCGTCGAGAATCTCATCATCTAACGTAGTATAGTCCCACCACTCCGGCGCCAATATGCTCCGCTTTCTTCCCATCGTTCACGCTCCCCTCGAAATATGCACCAACGCCCCCAACTCCTCTGCCAACAGATCCGTCTGCGGAAACGCATGCCCCTTGTGCTGGCGAAACCCCTCGCCGAAGGCCGCGCCGATCTGCCGCCCGCGCTCGGCCGACCAGTTCTTCATCGCATTGACATACTCATCGATCCCGTGATGGGCTAACAGCCAGTTACGCTGGCTCTCGTGACAGGCCAACATCCGCTCCTTCGTCTCGATCACCGAACTGATATCCACAATGTCGCTCGTCGGCACCTCCTGCCCGTAGATATCCCTGCCCTCCGTTGGATCACAGTAGTACAGATGCGGCACCGGCTCGAACGGCTCCGCCCCCGGCGTCTCGACATTCACAATCCCGCATGCAAAGCATGCCGTCATTGCCAGTCGGCCCGTCGTCACGTGGTCGGTCATGTAATCCTCGCCGCACAGCGTAAACACCAGCCGCGGCCGCACCCGCCGCACCAGCTCGATCACCTTCACCAATGTCGGCCGGTCGTACATGATGAACACGTCGTCACACCCGACACAATGATAAAACCCGTCCAACATCGCCGCCGCCTTGGCCGCCTCGCCCGTGCGAATCCGGCCGATCTCCTCGCGGCTGTACTCCACCGTTCCGCAGTCCCCCGGCGTCAGCGTCGCAATGTGCACCTGCCACCCCCGCTGGCGCAACAGCGCCAGCGTCCCCGCGCACAGAAACTCCGCATCGTCCGGATGCGCCCCGATACTCAAAACCACCTTTCGCTCAGCCATTGATCAGCCCCTCTGTTTTCTGACTCGGATCGCCACAACAATCACCCACACCACGGCGGCCGCCGGCGCTCCAACCAGCAGCACCTTGAAAAGGACCGGATGAGCCCATGCAAATGGAAAAACAACCGCACAGACTATGCTCGCCAATGGCATGAACAGCCAGATCAGCCAACTCCACGCCTCTCTCTTATGGCTCCAGTTCACGCCCACGGCTATCGCCTTCGCAGCCGCACGTTGCCCGCGCCGACAAGCTCTTTCATCTTCCTGCAGAACTCCGTGTCCGGCCGCACCGACAGCTTCACGTCCGCCACCGCCGTCACGCGATACCCCGACGCCGTCTCCAATGTCATATTCAGCGGGCTCTTGCCGCGATGCGACGTGCACAGGTTCCGTATCCGCGACACCCGCTCCTCCGTCACGTCCATCGGGCTAAGCGAGATGCACACCCGCGCCGCCAACTTGTCCTCAACCTCGTCGATCTCGATAAGCTCGTCGCAAAGGATGTTCGGATTCTCCCGCCGACAGTCGACCGTCCCCTTGACGAACAGGATCTTATCCACAGCCAGGCGATCCCCCCACTGCTCCAGCATCTTCGGAAACAGCACCACCTCGCACTTGCCCTGCAGATCCTCCAGTTCGAACACCGCCATCTTCGCCCCGGCGTTCTTGCCGTTGCGCGTCACCATCTGCCGAATCTTCGTCACCATCCCCCCGATCACCACCTCGGCCCCTTCCTTGATCGACCCCAACTCGCTCGTGTTCACGGTCGAATACACGTCGATCTTCTCGGCATGCCGGCTCAGCGGATTCATCGTCACATAAAAGCCCAACACCTCCTTCTCGTAGGTCAGCATCTGCATCTCCGACCACGGCGCCACCTTCGGCAGCGTCTCGTGCTCCCCGCCTGAATCCGCCCCGAAGCCCCCCATATCGAAGAAGTTCATCTGACCCTTCAGCTGGTCCGCCTGCACGCTCGCCCCCGCCTGCATCGCCTTCTCCAGGCCCGCCATCATCTGCGCCCGGCTGCCGCCCAGGTTATCGAACGCACCCGCCTTGATCAAAGCCTCCAGCACCTGCTTGTTGACCGCGCGCAGATCCACGTGCTCGCAGAAATGGTACAGGCTGCGGAACCGCCCCACCGCCTGCCGCGCAGCAATAATCTGCTCGACCGCCTTCTCGCCCACGCCCTTCACCGCCGCAAGGCCGAACCGGATCACGCCCGAGCCTTTCTTGTGCTCGTGGTCCTTGCTGTACACCACCGTAAAATCGCTGAAGCTCTCATTGATGTCCGGCGGCAGCACTTCGATGCCCATCTCCTTGCACTCGCCGATGTACTCCACCACCTTATCCGTCGAGCCCATTTCGTACGTTAACAGCGCCGCCATGAACTCCACCGGATAGTAGTACTTCAGCCACGCCGTCTGGTACGCCACGAACGAATATCGCGTCGCATGACTCTTGTTGAAGCCATATCCCGCGAACCGCTCGATCAGGTCGAAGATATGCTCCGCCTGCTGCGCCTTGAGCCCCTTCGCCGTGCAGCCCTTGATGAATCGCTCTTTTTCCTTGGCGATCACCTTGAGCTTCTTCTTGCCGATCGCCTTGATCAGGGTGTACGCCTCGCGCAGCGGAATATCGCCTAAGCGATTGCAGATCCGCATCACCTGCTCCTGGTACACCATGATCCCGAACGTCTCCTCCAACACCTCCCGCATGATTTCATGCGGCACGTCCCACGGCGCCCCGTGCTTGCGGTCGATGAAATCCGGGATCAGCGCCATCGGCCCCGGCCGGTACAGCGCGTTGGCCGCGATCAGGTCCTCCAGACGGTCCGGCTTGAGCTTCATCAGCAGGTCCTGCATCCCGCCGGATTCGAACTGGAACACGCCCTTCGTCCGTCCCTGCCCGAAGACCTTCGCGAAAACCTTCTGGTCCGTAATGTCGATCGCCTCAATGTCGATGTCCACACCGTGCGCCTCGCGAATCAGCTCAACCGCACGCTGGATCACGCTCAGCGTCCGCAGCCCCAGAAAGTCCATCTTCAGCAGGCCGATCTGCTCCACCATCGGACCCTCGAACTGCGTCACCAGGTCATCCGAGCCCGGCGGCTTATACAGCGGCAGATAATCCGTCAGCGGCTTGTCCGCGATCACCACGCCGCACGCGTGCACCGACGCATGCCGGGTCAGCCCCTCCAGCTTCTTGCCGATCTCGATGACCTTGCGCGTCTGCTCGTTCTCCTCGTACGCCTTCTTCAGGTCCGGCTCGATCTCCAGCGCCTTCTCCAGCGTCATCTTCAATTCGTTCGGCACCAGCTTGGCCAGGCGATCCGCCTCCGCCAGCGGCACGTCCAGCACACGACACACGTCGCGAATCACCGCCCGCGCCTTCATCGTCCCGAACGTGATGATCTGCGCAATCTCACCGTACTTCTGCCGCACGTATTCCAGCACCCGCGCCCGCCCGTCCTGGCAGATATCGATATCGACATCAGGCATCTCGTTCCGCTCGGGGTCCATGAACCGCTCGAACAGCAGGTCATACCGGATCGGATCCACGTCGCAGATTCCCAGGCAATACCCGACCAGCGTCCCCACCGCGCTGCCCCTGGCGCCAACCGGAATGTTGTTCTCCGCCGCGTAATTGCAGAAGTCCCACACGATCAAAAAGTAGCTCGAAAAGCCCTTGCCTTCGATTACCTCCAGCTCCCGCTCCATCCGCTGGCGAATCTCTTCGGTGATCTTGCCGTACCGCTTCTTGGCCCCCTCTTTCACAAGCCGCGTCAGCATCTCCTCCGGCGTGCTGCCGTCCGCCGGCGAATACTTCGGCGCATGACGGCTCTTCAGGTCAATCTCCACGTTACAGCGCTCGGCGATCCACAGCGTATTGTCACACGCCTCCTCCACGTGCGCAAACAGTGCCCGCATCTGTTCGCTGCTCTTGAGGTACACGTCCGGCGGGTACGTCATCCGCGTCGGGTCTGTCACCTTCTTGCCCGTGCTGATGCAGCACAGCGCATTGTGTGCCTCGTAATCATCCGCGCGCAGAAAATGCACGTCATTGGTCACCACCATCGGCACGCCCATCTTCTGGGCAAGATCGATCAGCGCCGGCGAAACATCCGGCACGTCGCTGGACTCATGGTGTTGCAGTTCAATGAAGAACCGCTCCTCCCCGAAGATCTTCAGGTAACTCTCCACCACCTGCCGCGCCCGCGCCTCATCCCCCTGCAACAGTACCGTCGGCACCTCCCCCCCTATGCACGCCGTCGTGCAGATCAGCCCCTCGCTGAACTGCGCCAGCACCTCCTTGTCGATCCTCGGCCGGTAGTAAAACCCCTCCGTAAACCCTATGCTGCTCAGCTTCAGCAGATTGCGATACCCCGCATTATTCTCCGCCAACAGCAGCAGATGATACGCATTCTCCTTCACACCCCCTCCGCCCGACTTGTCCAAACGAGACCCGGGCGCAATATACGCCTCAATACCCAAAATCGGCTTGACCTCCCCCGCCAGCGCCTTCGTGTAAAACTCAATCGCCCCGAACATGTTGCCATGATCCGTAATGGCAACCGAATCCATCCCCAATTCCTTGCAACGTGCAAACAACTGCTCGCAGGTAATCGCTCCGTCCAGCAGTGAGTACTGCGTATGTAAGTGCAGGTGCGTAAATCCCTTATGCGCCATTCCCAGCCCGTCTCCATCCAAACCATCTTCGACCCCCACGCGCGTATCCTAAGTCCCGCCACGCCCAATGTCAAGGCAAACCCCGGCCGGCCTCACAAGACCTGCAAGAATGCTTCCTGCCCCTTCCGGCAAAAACACGGGGTGGCGCGGCGCAAAAAAGAAAGGCCGGCCCGGGATGCACAATCCCGGCCGCCGGCCTTAACATGCGTCAAAACGCCGTGTCGCTAACTACAGCGACCGACGACGACGGAGCCAGCCCACAAGGCCGACGCCCATCGAACCCAACAGCAGCGCGCCCGGCGCCGGAACGCCCGCGACCTCAGCATAGGTCGGGTTCCATTGGCTCGTCGTGAACGTCCACGCGCTGCCGCTCCAGACCGCATGAACCGCCTCCTTGAGGATCTCGCCGCTCATCGCCACGAAATCGAACTCAAGGGGATTGCTCTTGGCGCCTTCGAACTTGATGCTGAACGTCATGTTCGTCTGGGCCGGCCCCGTAGCCGAAGCCAATGTCGGCAAGGCCGCATCGTTCTCAAACAGCACGCCCCAGCCCGTCTTGTTGAAGCTGTGGAATGTCGCCGTCTTGAACGTGTCGCCCGCCGACGTCATCTTCACCGCCACCAGGTCGAACGACCCGACGCCGGTTTCATTAAACGCCTGGCTCCAGCTGTTGCCTTCGACCGGATCCCCGATCACCGTGATATTGGCGTAGACCGGCGCAAAAAGCGCCAGCAGAACAATAAGACTCAACTTTTTCATACAAACCTCACTTCCATCAAATGATGTCTCTCATCGCGGTCGAGGAACATCTCCCCGACACACAACACACGCGTGTGCGTCAAACGACCCTGCGACGACGCAGCCAGCCGACAAGGCTCATGCCGACCGTACCGAGCAGCAAAGCCCCCGGCGCCGGAATCGCAATCACGTAATCCTGGTATTGCGTTTTCCCGTCAGCACCCACCCACGGATGCGTGAGGGCAACATAGTGGTTCACCTTACCGTCATAATCAGCGAAGCCGTTCAGATAGCTGATCGCTTGCTCACGGGCGGCACTGTTGTTCGCGCGGAACGAACCCGAGGTAATGTCGTAGGCACTGCCTGACTCCTCGGTCACGATTTCCCAGATGGCCAACTGAAGGCCCGCGGCCTCGGTCGCGGTCATCGTGTCCTTCCAGTACGCGCTGAGCAGCTTGCTCAGGTCGGCCGCCTTGGCAGCCGACATCGGGCCGGCCGTGCCGTCCGGAGCTTCCCACAGATTGACCACACCATACCTGACCGCGGCGGTCGTACTGTTGTCCGCCACGTCGATGCAGAACGACGGAGTAACAACGCCGTCCACCTTCAGGTTGTACACGCCGGCATAGACGTCCATACCGGTCGGATTGTCCGGCGTATAAATCCGTACCGTCACCCGCGGGTCCACATTGGTGTACTGAACAATCACCGAGTCGCCGATCGTCGGCGCCGCCACAACGGGCATCACCGCCGCCAGGGCCAACAATCCACAAAGCACTAACTTCTTCATTACAGCTTTCCTTTCCCTCCTGAACATATCTCATTTTCTACTGCCGGGAAAACACCCTGCGAACAATCCGCCTGCGCTCCAGGAGTGCCTCGCGAGACGCACGCTCAGCGCCTGCAGGATTGCCGCTTCATGAGAATATGGGAGGACCGCGCGAAAGATTGCTGAAAATGAACGCGGGAGAAAAAGTGACAACTTCGCGGATTGTCCGGCCCGGACAGGCCCCCGCATTAAAAAGAAGTGCATCCCAAACCGCCGGCGCTGCTGCGCTTTGGATTCGCGGTTTTGGGAATTCAAACTTATTGAAGATGTCGAGATCCGCACTTCGGATCTGGCTGGGGTTCTCCTCTGCCGGTATCGCCGCCAATCGGCGAAGCAGGCCCACGTAGCGCACCGAAACATCGCACCCCGACGGACGTCCCACGCCGTCGAAGTGGACACAGCCGCACGCCTCGGCCGCCTCGGCAGCCGCCCGGCCGCACATCCGCCGCAGCAGCTGCGGCGCCGCCGTAACGCCCGCCTGCGCCAGCCAGATCAGCCCGCACGCCAGCCCTAACCACACCCGCCGGTCCCGGGCCAACGAAACGCACAGAAACCCCACTAAGGTCATTGCCACCGCCGCCGGCGCCGCCGGAAGCCTTTTTACGTCGGCCAGCTCAGCCCCCGCCGCCGGCGCAAACGCATCCGAGTCGACCATCGCCCGGCCGATCCGCGCAAACGCACCGTCCGCAACCTCGGCAAGCGTCGCCGACTCAGTCGCCAGCGACGGCCACGCCGACTCGACGCCGATGCGCGCACCCAAAGCTTCGCCCATCGACGCGTTGCAAGACGCGGCGATCCACACCCAGACCGCCGCGCAACAGATTGTCACCCTCCGCAGAGACACCATCTGTTACCTAAAACACAATCACCCTCGGTTTTGTTGACTCCCAGCCGTCGATGGCATGAAACACCAACGGTCCCCCTTGGGAAAATGCCCCAGTAATGTTCCCCACTCCTTGCGGACCCGCAGTCGTGACAGCACACCGCGACTGGAAGCCGTACTATACCAAATATCAAACCTCAGGTCAAGCCCAAAATATGGGTTTTTACGGATATGCCCGAAAATAAAACCCGACCTTATATCAGTATCCTCCTCGGGGCAAGTGTCTTATGGATATTGTCGGCTGCTAATCCCCGGTCCCGCTTTCAGCAACAAAAAAACCCGGCGCCCCCATGAGCGCCGGGTTCTGTCAGTCCTTCAAGGCCCGGAAACGGCCAGGATCTTAATCGCCGGTCGGAGCAAACGGATTCACGCAGCGCGGATCGTCGCTCAGCGGATCGTTGCACGCAAGCCAGTTCGCCGCAAGCACCGCAACGTCGCCAAGGTCCACACTGCAGTTGCCGTCGAGATCGCCGATCAGCACGTGCCCCGCCGCAATCGCGTCCGCACAGGTCGGGTTCGTCACATTAACGACAATCTCACTGGAGATCTCGCCCTCTAACCCGAACAACCCGTCATCAATGGTCAGCCGCAGCGTATACTCACCGGCCGTATCAAACGCCACCGACGGGTCTTCCACCGTATTCGTCGGAAGGAATGTCACATTGCCCGGGCCGGTCGCTGTCCACTGGTAATTCACCTGATCGCCGTTCACATCGAAAACCGTCGCGTCCGCGTCAATTGAATCAGTCACCGACAACACCAGCTCGGCCGGAGCCTCGATGCTGAGGATAACCGGAGGAGCGTTCTCGCCCATGGCCACCAGATCGTAAATCTCCTGCTCGCTCAGCGGATAGTTGTAAATCCGCACATCATCCAGCTTGCCCTGGAAGTAGTCGCCCGGATGCCGATCCGGGTTGACCTCGTCGTGCTTGGTCCCGATGAACAGCGGGTCGGTGCTCGTCGAGATGAGCCCGCTGGCCGCCTGAGAACCGACCTCGACACCGTCCATGTACAGCTTCATCGTCACCCCGTCGTATGTGCCAACCACGTGGTGCCACAAGGTTGCCGTCGGCAGCGGCGCCTGGACTGTGCCGACGCCCGCCAGGTGCATCGTCAGTTTCATATCCTGCACAAGCAGCCGGTACTGGTTATCGGTGCGACCCTTTTGCAGAATGCGATGATTGCCGACCCACCCGTTCGCATTGAACCATGCCGCGATGCTGATCGACCACTGAACATCATCCAGGTTCGGACTGAGGTTGTTGGTATCGGGTATCACGGTGACAAAGCCCAGATTCGTGAAGTCCAGTGCCCAGTTGTCCGGGTCTTCGCTCGGTATCCAACCGCGAGTCCAGGTCGGATTTTCACCTTGGGCGTGACACCCGATCACGCCGTTGTTCGGGTGCGCCGAATTTCGCACATCCGCCACAACCGTCGAACCGGGACCGTCATTCATGGCCCAGTGTCCGAGCAGCGCATCCTCGGTGGCCGAATCCCAAACGCGGACAAGCGCAAGGTCATTGGCATCGTACATGCCGTCGGATATCTGAACCTGCAGCTCATAAAGGCCCGCCACAGAGGGGAAAGTGACCGTCGGAGTGGCGCTGTTGGCAGTATCGCCGAAATCCAGGTCCGCCGCGGTGACGCCTTCGGGACCGCTGTAGAAACTCCACTGATACGTCATATTCTCCAAAGGCGTATCCACGTCGCTGACCGTCGCATTTAGTTGAATCGTATTGTTGGGAAGCCGAACCAGAAAAGTACCGGTGGAAACCGTTGGAACACCGTCTAACAGTTCGACCTCGCCGATCTGCATGCTGTTGGCCCCTGCATAGTCGCGAAGCGTCGGAAACAGAAGCCGGTAATGGTCATAGGCCACTGTGTTCGCGAACACGATGGGCGCACTGATCCAGGCGTTGCGAGCCCATTCCGTTGCGCCCGCGAAATCCGCGATGCTTCCGCTGCTGATCAACGTCCACGGGCCGTTGATGCTGTCGTTGGAACCGTACAACTCGTAGCTGGTCGGGTCGCGCGGGGCATCGTCGTTGGCGCTCATGAAGTTGAGACCGACAACGATCGAACCGGCCCTGGATGGCGTAACCGCAAACCCCATAAGGTTCGCCGGGTCCGTGGGCTTGAAGTGCAGATACTTGGCAGCCACGTTGTCGATGGCATGCAGCGGCGCCTCACCATCCGGCCAGGCACGCCCGTCAACCGTGGCGACACCCACAGGAGGAAGACCCTCAATCGGGTCGCCCGGCGACGTAACATCCGCCGCCAGGACGCTGGCGCTCAAAACCAGAAGCGCAAGTAGAAAAAAAACAACTCTCTTCATAACGACCTCCTTCAAAATTGTAGTTTCTCCTGATGAACAACGCGCCGCAGGCGCACAATATGCGCAGAGGCGCACAATATGCGCAGATAGGAAACGCAAAGAAGCGTATACTGAAAAGTCTTCCACCTCACCTATTCTCATACCCGGGCACCACCTCCCCGCCCAAAATATTTGGTTACAGTGTACCCACGTTGCCGGGCGCATGCAAGAAAAAAAAACAGATTTTTGCCCGCAAACCGGCACAAACCCGCCGATGCCGCCCGATTTGCTTTGACGCCCCCCTCTCCGCAGGGTATATTATCGTCGTGCAGGGGTGGCCCGTCGCTGTGGGCCTGAGAAATACCCTTGGAACCTGATCAGGAAAAGCCGCTTAGGCGGAAAGACCTGCGTAGGGAGCGAAAAACGCGATATGTTCCGTAGAGATCGCTTCCCCGCGAAGCGATCTTTTTGTTTTATAGAATCGTATGCGGCGCCTGCACGTAAACGCAGGGGCGCCGCTTGCGGGGACCAGACGCCTGGCGGCGGCGCATGCAGGCGGCAAAGCATGCCTTGCCGCCGCTGCCCTCAGGGAGCATGAAATGCCGACACAACTCGAAATCGCCCGTTCCGGCCTCATCAGCGACGCCGTCCGATGCGTCGCGCAGCGCGAAGACCTCGATGCCGAAATGATCCGGCGTGAACTCGCCGCCGGCCGCCTCGTCATTCCGGCAAACAGCATCCATCTCGCCGACAACCTCGTCCCCGCCGCCGTCGGCCGCGCCGTCTCCGTCAAAATCAACGCCAACATCGGCGCCTCCAACGTCCGCTCCTCCCTCGACGAGGAAATCGCCAAGATGAAACTGGCCATCGACCTCGGCGCCGATGCCATCATGGACCTCAGCACCGGCCCGGACCTCGACGAAATCCGGCGCCGCCTCCTCGCCGAATGCCCCGTCATGTTCGGCACCGTCCCCATCTACGAAGTCATCGTCGATCGCGACGTCGAAGACGTCGACTATGACACCATTCTCAACGTCATCGAAAAGCAGGCCCGCCAGGGAGTCGACTTCTTCACCATCCACGCCGGCACGCTCCGCGAACACGTCGAACTCACCGCCGGCCGAGTCTGCGGCATCGTCAGCAAAGGCGGTGCACTGCTGGCCAAATGGATGTTCCACCACGGCAAACAGAACCCCATGTACGAAGTCTTCGACGACATCTGCGACATCATGCGCCAATACGATGTCTGCTTCTCCATCGGCGACGGCCTCCGCCCCGGCTGCATAGCCGACGCCACCGATGCCGCACAGATCGCCGAACTCCGCACCATCGGCGAACTCACGCAGCGCGCCTGGGACAAGGGCTGCCAGGTCATGGTCGAAGGCCCCGGCCACGTCCCCTTCAACCAGATCCGGCACAACATGGAACTCGAAGCCCAAATCTGCAAAGGCGCCCCATTCTACGTCCTCGGCCCCCTCGTCACCGACATCGCACCCGGCTACGACCACATCACCTCCGCCATCGGCGGTACCGCCGCCGCATTCTACGGCGCCTCATTCCTCTGCTATGTCACCCCGCGTGAACACCTCGGCCTGCCCAACCTCGAAGACGTCCGCCAGGGTGTCATCGCCTCCAAAATCGCCGCACACGCCGCCGACGTCGCCCGCGGCTTTCACAACGCCGCCCAGCGCGACCGACGCCTCAGCGAAGCCCGCGCAAATCTCGACTGGGAAAAGCATCTCGGCGAGGCCCTGGACCCCGAAACCGCACATCGAATGTACAACGAAGCCTGCGCCCATAGCCGCATCGCCCAGGACGATCCCCGGGACTACTGCACCATGTGCGGCCGAAAATGGTGCAGCGTCAGGATCAATACCGAACTCCGCAGCCACCTCAAAGCCCGGCCCGACACAAGCTCACTCGGCAAGTAATTCATAAGAAAAGGTGTTTGCGTTTCCGGGTACCGGGGGTAGAATATGCATGTCTTGCCGTTGGCGCAGGCCCCGAACGCTCGCCGGCCGGGTCCGCGACGTCTTTGAACCGGTTGCGATCATAATAGTACCATTCTTTGGTGGCGGGCTGATATGATGCTGCTGCCCTTCATCATACTGACCGCAAAGAACAAGCTCTACCGAGACCGTTTCTACGCTTGTTTCCGATTGAAAGGCATGCTGCCTGCCCAGGCCCCTGCAGTATCGGCACAAACGACCCAGCCATCACCACAGTAAGGGCCGCCCGCCCGTCAGGTCTTCATGCCGTCGATCTCGATGATCGCAATCGGCAGAAAGATGAACACCGGCGCCCACGCCCAAAGCTCCGGCCTTATGCGGTCGAAGAAAACCTCCGTCGCCATCATCTCGCACACGAATGTCACCACGAAGCACGCCCCCGTAATCCCGAAGCTCGACATGATCGCCGACTTCAGCCGCTTCGGGTCGCGACACACCAGAACAGGCAGCGCCACCAGCAGCATCACCATGTTAATGATCGGCTTGGTGATCCGCGAATGCTTGTGCAGATAAAACTCCGCCTGGTCCCGAACCCGCGTCCCCCGCTTCCGCGCAAGCTCCGCCAGTTGCGCCGAACTCAAAAGCGCCTTGTAATCCTCCTGCTGCCGCAGCGGAATATCCTGCGGCGTGATATCCGTCTCGAACGCCACCGCCCGATGCTCCGCCACCATCACCTCCTCCTGCCCCGCCTCCTGCACAATACGCTGAATCACCCCGTTCTTCAGATCCCACCGCTTCGTCTCGGGATTATACACCGCCTCGTCCGCCCGGATCCAACCCGTCACCCGGAACACCACCTCGTTCTTCGGCTCCCGCAGGATGATCGTCGGCTTGTACATAGTCTGCGTGTTCTCGTCGAACCGCTCCGTGCAGATCAGCGCCCCGTCCGCGTCCGTCATGAACCACAGGTTGTATGTCCGCTGCCCGGGCAGCGCATCGTGCGAACGCACCAGTTGCGGTGCAAGCCGCGGTATCGCAACCTCCTGGTCGAAAACCAGAAGCCCCGTCAGACAGAACGCCAGAAAGATAATCGGCGCCATCACCCGCTTCAAACTTACCCCCGAAGCCATCACTGCGACCAGCTCGTTGTTGTACGTCAGCCGCGCTAGCGAAAACGTCGCCGCCACCACCGTAATCATCCCCGCCAGGTCGCGAAACCACAGCGTGATCTGGCTGCTGTAGTATTCCACGATGTTCCGCATCACCGCCCCCGCCCCCAGGTCCGCATGCTCGGCGAACTCGCTGATGTTGACGAACAGGTCGATCATCAGCACCAGCCCGATCAGCACGCAGAACGTGATGAAATAACCGATCAGAAAATTCTTCGCAATGTACCTGTCGAGAATCTTCATATCCGCGGCGTCAGGTCCTCAGAAGTCTGCGATAGATGAAAAACACCGATGCCCCCAGCACCACCAGGCCCGCCCACATCACCATGATCCCCGTCATCATCGACATCGACGGGTTCTTCGTCATCTCCTTGCCCGTCATGATGAAAATGATCAGCGCCGCCGCCGGGATCGAACTCGCCCCGAACGCCGTCAGCAGGTGCCCGCCCTTGAAAACCACGCCTAACGCAATCCCCGCCATGATCAACAGGCTGCACCCCAGGCCGAATACCAGCCGCGAATGCACCTCCGCCCCGATCTCCAGTTCCGTCCGCTCGATCTTGCGGCTGACTTGCCGCTTCAGAGCTCTCAGCGTCTCCGAAGGTTCCGCCACCGGCGGCGTCTCGCTGTCCAACGACGCTATCGTCTCCAGCAGGCGATCCTCAGTCAGGATCTCCTCGATATTGCGCGGCAGCGGCAGGTACTTGATCACGTGTTTCTGCGCAATCCCCTTGAAATCGCCGCGGTCATGCCTCGGACTGTCCAATATCAGGTCCAACGTCGCGTCCGGCCGGTCAGCGCTTTCCAACTGAATCCGCCCCCGCTGGCAATCCCATCGCGCCGTCACGGTCCCCAGGTCCTTGTGCAGTTCCACGAGAACGATCGGCCCCTCCAGCTCCACGATGTAATCCTTCGATGTCGCCGTGCACCCCGCCGCCGTAAACAGCACCTTGCGATCCTTGCCCACAAATTCGAAGTACTGCCCCGCCGACAGCGTCCGTCTGATCTGCTCGGCCAACATCTCGATCGCCAATTGCGCCCGGCACCGGTAAGCAACCTCGCGAATCGGATAGAAATGCAGCTTGTCCGCCTGAATCCGCTTGATGTCGTCGATCCGCTGAAACTTGATGTCGTCCGTCAACAGCGACGCAAACGTCGACCGCACCGGCAGCGACGCCATATAAGCCTGCCGCCCGTGCTTGTCGATCTGGAAAACGTCCTTGGCGGTGATCGTCACCTCGTTGAAATTCTTCTGCGTCTCGAATTCGATCCGCGCCGCATCCGCCGTAATCAGCTTCGTCACGCCCCCGTCGCGCGTCTCGATGATCACCACCCCCTGCAGTGTATCCGTCTCCGCGCTCGCATGATCCGCAAACACCCGGTAACGATTGTCCGGGATCGCATAGTACCCCTTCCGCTGGATGTTGCGAAACAGAATCTGTTCCGCGTTGGCCTTGATCGTCCGCTCCGCCCGGTGTACGAACGCCGGCACCACGTGGAAACTCAGCACCAAGGTCGTAATCGAAACCAGCACCCCCAGGAAGAGCCCCGGGTACATCACCGTCGTAAAACTGATCCCGCTGGCGCGGCACGCATCCAGCTCGTTGTCGCTGGCGAACCGCCCGTAAACCAGAGACGCCGCAAACAGCGCACTCATCGGCAGCACGAACGTCAGCATGATCGGAAGAAAATACCCCAGAAGCTGAAACACCTGCTGCGGCCCCACCCCGTACTTCTGAATCGGCCGGTACATCGACCCCATGCTCGCGATCAATGTCAGGGCGACGGTGGCCAACAGGAAGACTTTGAACAACTCGCGAAATATATATCTGTGAAGGGTAAAAACCATCGTCTTTCCATATCCGAGTCCCGACGCGCCGGGATTCAAGAGCCGCCGGTTATTTTTGCATAAAATCACTGGATTGCAACAAAATTCCATGTATCCTTAGTCACAAGCCGGACTTTTATCTCGCCGTCGCGCACAGAACAGGGCGATGCACACGCCGCGGCGGCCCCGAATAGACTCCGAAGCACAGATCATGCTGATTTTATCGGGCGTTTATCGCGCGTGTTCGCGCATCGCCGAAGAATCTTTCACTGCGGCGCCGCACATCGGGCGGCCTCAGCACCGCAGGATGTATCAACGGGATGTAATAAGTAAACGGGATAACGCAATGACAACAGTGGAGTTTGCCGACAACGCAGCGGCGCTCTTCCAGCGAGCCGGCCTCACTCGCTTCGAGGACTTCTTCCGTCTCGACGGCACACTCATCAACCGCAACCGCAAACGCGACGTCATCGCCTTTTCCCTCAACGACGGCGACGCGAAAAAAGACCTCTTCATGAAACGCTTCTACCACCCCCACCTCAAAGACATGTTCTTCGCCATGCGAAGCTTCGGCCGCCTTTGCTCCCAGGCGGGATGCGAATGGCACAACGCCGCCATCCTCCGCCACAACGGCATCGCCACCTACCCCACCCTCTGCTGCGGCGAGCAGATGTTCGCCGGCCTTGAACGCCGCTCCTTTCTCATCACCGAAAAACTCCCCGGCCGCCCCCTCAGCGAACACGTCGCCCAGACCTGGAGCCGCACCGGCCGCTACAGCAAGGAAGCCATCATGGCCGCACTCGGCCGTTTCGTCCGGCGCATCCACAACGCCGACATCAGCGTGCCCGACCTCTATGCCTGGCACCTCTTCCTCCAAACCCACGACGAAGGCCACGGCTTCGCTATCATCGACCTCCACCGCATGCGCGCCGGCGTCACCGGCGACCGCGAAAAAATCCGAAACCTCGGTGCCCTCGAATTCAGCATGATTGACGACTACTTCGACGACGGCCTCAAAGACGTCTTCTTCGAATCATACTTCGGAACCGACTTCCCCGGCGACAAGGCCCTCTTCCGACAGAAGGTAAAGAAACGCGCCGCCCAACTCAAAAACCGCCGTCGAAAACCCGCCTACTGAACAGACACAGCCAAGGCATCGTCGCCAGTCTTTCCATCGCCGATCTTCCGGGCACAGCCGCCGACCCGATCCGCCGCAGACCCACCCCGCCAACGACCGGCCGGAATGTACCCCAAGGTCGCAATCAGCGGTCCGTGCTGGTTTTACTTACAACAAGTCCGTACTTGACCTGACCTGTGGGTCTCTGCTACAATATGTTTGCACCTCATAATGTCTTGGAAAGGATGATGAAAATGTCTCGATTTTCAGCTTTGCGTGCACTGTTGCTGATATGCCTTCTTGCGGCCAACGCCGGGGCGGCCCACGTAATCCTCAACGAATACAACGCCGTTGACAGCGACGAATTTCTCGGCGGCGGAACCGCCATGGCCGACGAAAGCGACGGCAGAGCCTATGACACGTATTTCGGACGAGTCCTCGGCAACGGCGGCGACTGGTTTGAACTCGTTGTTATTACGGACCACCTCGATATGCGAAACTGGAAGATCGACATATACGAGGCCGGCATGCTCGATGAGACACTTGAGTTCACCAACCATCCCATCTGGTCAGACCTTAGAAGCGGCACAATCATTACAATCGCTGAAGATGTACCTTCCGACATCAGCTACAATCCCGCCGCCGGAGACTGGTGGATCAACGTGCAGGCCAACGACGGCGCAGAGGGTTTATACATCGAGCCCTCCAGCTTCCCCGTCGGGGCTGACAACTGGCAGATCGTCATCCGGAATGCCGCCGACGGCACACCCGTCTTTGGACCCGCCGGCGAGGGTATCAGCCCCGCCAGCGGAATCAGCGGCACCGAGGTATTCAGGCTCGAAGCAGTCCCGAGCGCAGCGGTCACCCCAAATTCCCCTGATTACGACGACGGCAAGGATTTGAGCACCTTCGGTGCGCCCAACCAGTGGGGAATCCAGGATTTCACCGCCCTGCGAAGCGTCGTGGCGCAGCCCTCGACCCTTACGCTGACGCGGCCGCTCGCCGGGGAAAACCTCGCCGCCGGAAAGCTCTACAATATCACCTGGACCCACACCGGGGCCGTCGACACCGTCGCCATTGAATTCTCGATAGATCGCGGCGAAAAATGGACCCCCGTCTACCCGGCCAACGTCGGAAACACCGGCGCCTACCAGTGGCTCGTCCCGATGGTTGAATCCAATACCTGTCTCATCAGGATTACCAACGTCGCCAATACCTTCGTCTACGACATCAGCGAGCTGTTCTCAATCACGCGCTGCGACCTGCCCGGAGACGTCACCGGCGACTGCAAGGTCGACCTCTACGACCTCACCGTGCTGGCCGCCTCCTGGCTCAACCAGGAGTAACCGGATAGCGACAATGTAGCGACGTGCGCCGCCGCAGCAACCCCGGAAAACCGGGGACAGGTGACCTGTTCGCCTCTCTCCTGTATGCCGCCGCAAAGTGTTGTGCGCTGCGTAAGCCTTACCCGGGTGCCACCGTCAAATGCGCGCTGGCAGCATCCCTGTCCCCATGGTCTGTCAAAATGATTCTGGCGGACCCTGCCGCGGAGCACCACGCGTTTGGCGGTGCCCCACCCCAACAAGAGATCTGCACAGACTTATGGAAAAGCCCAATGCCCCACCTTGGGTGAATTCGGCCCTTCCTGAACTGGCCTGCGCCATCGTGGCTGAATAGAATAGAAATGAAATTCGTGTCAATTCGTGTACATTCGTGGCCTGCTTGACCATGTGCACGAAATTACTGCATCAACTCAATAATCCGCCCTAAGTCATTCGGCGCCTCCACCGGCGGATTGCTGTACGGCCCCTGGTTATCCTTGTGATAGTTCACCGTCACGTTCGGGTCCTTCAATTGATGCCCCGTCAGCACACACGCAACCGTCTGCTCCGCATCGACCGTCCCATTGGCCAACAGATGCCGCAGCCCCGCAATCGTCGCCGCCGACGCCGGCTCGCACCCCAAACCATACCGCCCCACCAGTGCCTTGGCGTCCAGGATCTCCTCATCCGGCACCGCCAACACCACCCCGTCGCACACATCCAGTGCCCGCAGGCACTTCTTCAGATTCACCGGCCGTGAAATCTCGATCGCCGACGCACACGTATGCGGCGAAAAATGCCGCGCCGTCAAATCCGCATAGTACGCCTCGATCACCGCCTCATCCACCCGCCCCCCGTTCCACCGCAGCCCGTGCTCGTTGTACAGATCGGCCAGGGTCCGCGCCCCCGCCGCATTGATCACCGCCAACCGCGGCGCGCGATCGATCAGCCCCAGCGCCTTCAGCTCCGCAAACGCCTTGCCGAACGCACTCGAATTGCCGAGGTTCCCCCCCGGCACGATCACCCAGTCCGGAACCCGCCACCCCAACTGCTCGATGATCCGGTACATGATCGTCTTCTGCCCCTCCAGCCTGAACGGGTTCAGCGAATTGACCAGGTAGATATTCAACTCCCGACACACATCCTGCACCTGCCGCATGCAGTCATCAAAATCGCCCGCAATCTGAATCGTGTGCGCGCCGAAGTCCATCGCCTGGCTCAGCTTGCCGAACGCAATCCGCCCCGACCCGATGAACACCGTGCACTTCAGCCCGCACGCATGCGCATACAGCGCCATCGACGCCGACGTATTTCCCGTCGAAGCACACGCGCTTGCCGTCGCCCCCACCATCCGCGCATGGCTGAATGCCGCCGCCATCCCGTTATCCTTGAAAGACCCCGACGGATTCAGCCCCTCGTACTGCAAATGCAGCGTCCCGGCGTTCATCCCCAACTCCTCCGCCAGGTCGTCATTTTGCTGCAAGACCGTCTGACCCTCGCCAACCGTCACCTTCGCTTCGTCCGGGCAGAAGTTAAGAAGCTCCCGAAACCGCCACACCCCTGAAAAATCCAGGCGATTCTCCCGGCTCGCCCATCGCCTGCCGAAGTCCGACATCCGGTCGGGCGTCCCGACCTTCTCCCAGTCGTACACCACGTCCAGAAGTTCCCCGCACTTCGGACACTTCACCAACGTCTCCGAACACGAAAACTCAGCCCCGCAATCCGGACTAATACACTTCCGAAACGCCGCCTCGCCGCCAAAACCCATACAAACACTCCAAAACTGAATCTCCCACCCCAACACGCCAAAACCAAACGCGCCTGCCCTTTTTCAACACGCAAAAGCCAAAGGCGCCAGGTCCTTCTCCCACAACATCGGCATCTTGCCCGCACTCCACCCACACATTACTGCCCAAAGGCAAGCATTTGCCTCGCCCTCCCCACCATCCCCGCAAGACCGCCGCATTATAACCCTTTGCCGTCTCGTAATCTATCGAAAACCCCCAACGCCCGCCACCCACAAAAAACTAAAATATTTTTAAAAAACGTGCAATAATGATCAAACTCAGACGTCAAGTATGTAGACGATGAATTGAAAGGAGGAGTAACGATGAAACAGGCCGCCCCAAGCAGCACAAAAGCCTGTATCCGCGCCGTCCTGTTAGTGTGCACAGTACTGGCCGCCGCCCGCACCGCCCCTGCTGTATGCCTGCATAACTCCTGTGCGGACAAGGCCTTACACACCAGCCCAAATTCGCGGCGCCGACATCTGACCAGCCCTCACCTGGGATTCCAGACTCCGAGCCTGAAATCTGACGCCCTATCCAGTAAGCAGATCAAACTCCTCGGGACTCAGATTCTGCCGCAGCTTCTGCAGCGCCGCCAGCTCAATCTGCCGCACCCGCTCACTGCTCAGCCCCAGCGCCTCCCCAATCTGCCGCAGCGTCCGAGGCTTCCGCTTCACCGGCCCCGCCTCCAGCGCAAAATGATTCCGCACCACAAACTGCTCCCGCTCCGTCAGGTTCTCCGAGATCACCTCCTCCAGGCTCCGATGCGCCCGCTCCACCGCCGCAAAATCCACCGCCTCCTCCCGCCGCAGATCCTGCAAGTCCGCCACGTCCCCAACTCCGCTCTTGTCCGGCCGGTGCGCCTCCTCCGGAATCCGCTTGGCAAAATCCTTGGCAATCGCCCAGCTCGCATACGTACTGAACCGGTACCCCCGCGAATAGTCGAACTTCTCCACCGCCCGCATCAGCGAAAAGTTGCCCTCGCTGATCAAGTCCGCCCGCAGCGCCCCGATCCCCTGGTGCTTCTGCGCCACGTTGGCCACCAGCCGCAGGTTCGACTCGATAATCGTCCGCTTGATCCGGTCCGCCTCCTCCAGGTACTCCTCGATCCGCCGCAAGACCCGATTCGACAAACGCGAAGCCTTCAACCCGCTCAGCAGCCGCTTCGCCTCGAACTTCAAACAGTTGCACCGCCGAAACAGCGCCCGCTCCTGCTCGCGCGTCAGCACCCCCCGGCCGTCGCGTCCCGCCCCCACCTGCACCTCCTCCGCAAGAATCGCCGCCACCCGCTCCGGCTCCGTAAACTCCACGCTGTCGACGTACGTAATCTCCCGCTCCATCAGATCCGCCGCTCGCCGCGTATTGATAATCCGGTACACCGACGCCCGGCTGCGGTCGAACTTCTCCATCAGCTCCGCAATCGACGCCCCCTGGCTTCGAGCCTTGCAGAGCGCCTTCACATCCCGCGGCCTCAGCCTCCCCGTCGAACGCCGAAAAACGCTCCGATCCTTCGCCTTGTGATCGTACGCCGCCAGCAGTTGCCGTATCGTCTCGCGCGACCGCCCCGTCTCCGCCGCCAGCCGCATCACGATCTGGTGCCGACTGCGCACCCCGCGCTCCGCCATCGCCACGGCCTGCTCGACAATCCGCTCCTTCTCCGCCCGCGTCAACTGCTTGAACTGCCCGGCCTTCTCCACCAGTTCCCGATTCTCCTCCACGAACCGCTCCACCGCCGACCGCGAAAATCCCAGCTTCTTCCGCCCGCCGTCGAACACGTACAGCCGCCCGCGCAAACCCCGCCAGCGCCACCGGTGAATCGTCTTCGTCGAAACTCCGAATCGCCTCGCCAGATCATCAACGGTCAGGATCGCCTCATCCGGGGCGGGCAGCGGCGGCGCAACCTCGCGATTCGTCCACGAAATGAAAACATTCAGCGCCCGAATCAGCTCCGTCCCCGGAATGATCACGTCCGCATCCGGCCCCGTCGGCCGAAAACCTGTAATCTTGTAACACACAAAATCGAACGGATACTCCCCGTCCGGCCGAACAATCTGCAGCAGATCCTCCGCGCGCGCAAGCTCCCGCTCCTTCTGACGAACAGGAGCAAACCGCAAGCCGTTAAAGAACAGCCTCAACAACTCATGATCAATCCCGCGCACTCAGACTCTCCACACACAAGCCCCCGCACACCCATCACATTGTCATCGCGAGCAGCGCAGCGACGAAACAATCTCAACCCTCGCGCCGTTCTGTGCGCTCGTGCCAACCGCCCGTCTTTTGTCGTAGGGTGGGGTTCTACCCCACCACCTCCCGCCGCGCGACCACGCCTCCATTATCGCGAACCCACCCCCAAAAATCAACCCCCTTTCCCACTTCGCAAAGTGTCCCACCGCTCCCCATCGCTCCCCAACTTCCTGGAAATACCTTCTCGATAGTCCAGCCTCTCGCCAAACTCCACAACACTGTTCAGGCGGGTACGTACATTGGAGCTCATAAGCCACAATAGTCTTGGTTCTTGCCTGTCGTCAGGACTTTCAGTGTTCATGGCCGAGTCATAAGCCGTCATTATCTATAGCTATCTGCGCGATTTGTGGATAACCGATATTTTCAGAAAACTTGTTGAAAAGGCTGGCCGAGTTCGTACTATATGCCGATGCTTTCAGGCCGCCGACCCCGCGGCCTCATGGGGCTGTCGTATAATGGGAGTACACCGCGGTCGCATCGCGGGGATGCGGGTTCGATTCCCGCCAGCTCCACTCCTCTTATGGTTCTTCCGCTCCACCTTCACCCTGCTGGCAGAAATCCTCGTTGGCCGCGTTTGCTGCGCCCTTAGCGTCGCTGTGGGGCCAGGTGCGGCAAGTGCGCTGGGATTTGCTGGTGCCGCGCCGCGGCGGGGGTCAAGGGCGGCGAGTTGGCGGCGATGGGGGGCGTTTTGAGGGTGATGTGCGGCGAACGCGCAGGGATCTGCGGCAAGTGCGCAGGGGTCTGCGGTGAGTGCGCAGGGAAATGGGGTGCGGGCGCGGCCAAAGGCGTCCCACGCGCGGGCAAAGACGGTGAATGTGCGTAGGTTTGCAGATCCGGCGAGGAGATGTGGAGGTTTGGCGCGGCCGCAAGGGGGTAATGCGCGGCTATACCCGGCAGTTAAGGCGGACTGGGCGCACTTGCCACTGCATCACGGCATCGTCGGCGAAAAGCTTAGAACCCCCACCGCTCCCAGCATACGATGCTGTCCAGGCTGTCGCGCTTCTTTGCCCCGGCCTTATCCGCCGGATACCCGATCGCCATCAGCTCGATAATCGCGATTTCCTGCGGAATGTCGAGGATCTGGCGCACCTGGTCCGGGTAGAACGACCCGATCCAGCACGTCGCAAGCCCCTCGGCCGTCGCGGCAAGCGCAATATGCTCCAGGGCGATCGCCACGTCGATAGGCCCCACCGCCTGGCCGCACCGCATTACGTGGTCGCTCTCCGAGCAGCCCACGATAATCGCCCCCGCCTGCCCCAAAAAAGCCTGATTATTCGCAGCAGAGACGAGCTTTTTCTTTGTCGCGGCATCCGTCACCACCACAAACCGCCAATCCTGAAAGTTCCGGGCCGAAGGCGCCAGCCGGGCCGCCTCCAGTACATGCTTCATCTTCTCCGGCTCAATCTCCCTGGTCTGATACGCCCGGCAGGAATACCGAGCCCGAATCGCTTCGTAAACGTCCATGTAACGTCCTCCACAACAGGAACTTATGTCAACCGCGGTACTCTACCTGCGCCAGCGTCCCGCGTCAAGATCACCCGGCGCGGGTCGCCTAAAGCATTATGATGCGGATGTTTTTGAATTGGACGGTCATGTCCGGGCCCCGGTGGACTTGCAGTGCCAGTTTGCCGGACGTCGGGCGGCGCGGGTCTTTGTCCCGGACCTCGCACATGACGCGATCGTTGATTTTCAGGATGGTATGGCCATCACGGGTGATCACCGTATAGTCATTCCATTGTGTAAGGTCCAGACCCTGGAGCAGTTGGGCCGGATCGCCGGCGGCGCCGACGACCTTTTTGTTTCCTTGTGCGTCGATTTCCACCTTCTGGCCGCGCTCGGCGAGGACGTCGCGGAGGGTGTATTCCATGAGCACGCCGGTCCAGCGATTGTCGGCGGAAAAGTCGGCCTGCGGACCGATCAGCGCCTCAGGCTCCATGCCCGAACGCCTGCGGCTGTGGAAATAGATGCCGGAGTTGCCGCCTTCGATGCGAAACTGCAAACGCAATTCGAAGTTTTCCGGTTCGCCGCCCGTCCAGATCAGAAAATCGTTTTCCGAAATGCAATTTTCAGGCGTCGTGCGGCCGGTGATCGCCCCATCCCGCACCGTCCACAGTCGCGGGTTGCCGGACCAGCCGGTGAGGTCCTTGCCGTTGAAGATGCTGACGAAACCTTCCTGCGACGGTGAATTCAGAGGACCCAACGGCGTCGTGTCGGCCTGGAGATCGCCGCATGCAAATTGAATGGCGTCGAGGTAGAACTGGAGAATGGTGGGGTTCCACCAGTGTTCGGTACGGTGGCCGATTGCACAATAGAAGACGCGGCCATTGCCATAGCTGCGGACCCAGGCGAGGGCGAAGTCGTTGTCCTTGCGGTGGATCCACGGGACCGTCATGTTGGTCTTGTCGACATCGAGCGACATGAGGACGCGGCTGGTGTTGCGGGAGTACGGATCGTTGAACTGGAAGATCTCTTCGGCGAGGCGGAAATTCTTGCCGCCGAACGCGGCCATGAGGGGGTGGTCCGGGTCGTCGAGCTTGATGCCGACCTCTTCATTCCACGGGTGACCCCAATAGGTCGCGCCGATCATCTCAAGGAATTCTGGCCAGTGGTTATTTCCGCCGATGGCGTGGTGGCAGGCGACGACGCCTCGGCCGCTCTTGACCCAGTCCATGAAGCTTTTTCGCAGGAGCTGCTCGACGGCCTGGATCGAGTCGCCGCGGCCGGCGAACTTCGGCATGTCGGCCTGGGTCGGGCGAATCCACTTGCCGTTGGAGTTGTTCATGATGATGGCGTCGAAGCGGGCCAGCGTCTCGGGCAGGAACATGGCGACATCATCGCTGACGACCGGCTCGAATGCGCCGGTCTTTTCGCCGAGGCGCTTCATGGCGTGCTCGGCCTGCGGTACGGAGTAGCCCTTGTGAGGGCAGTCTTCCATGAAGGGCGTGTTCCAGATGAGCACCCGGCGGGGGGTTTTCGGGGCGACACGGGCGACGTCCGGCAGAGCCTCTTCAATCCGGCGCGCCTGATCTCTGGTCAACTGCGCCGGCGCTTCAGCCGCCACACCAAGCAGGAGGACAAGAAACAAACTTCTCACTGCAAATCTGCTGCAGAACATAGTATTCTCCTTGCGTTGCGGACCTGACCTTGCCATCAGCCAAGACGAGAGTACCAAATCCAAGGACTGAATTCAACGAGGACGGTTTGGCGGGCGGAGCGAGCTTACTTATGCGCGGATTGAAAAACGGCTGTTTGGGAAATCAATTGGCCGTTCCTGGGGACGAAGACGACGACAGGCGAATTGCAGCCTTTGCGTTCGGCTTTGCGACAGACTTCGTCAAGCTCCCTGTCCGCGGCGATGATCTCCTTGGAGTAAACGAAGCCATGGCCACATACTTGCCTTCGTAACGGTTGCGCTTTTCTTGCGCGGCCATTGGGTCACCTTACAGTCATTCTGAACTTCTGATCTGCACAATCCAGCTTATCGATTATGCCACGACGGCGTCAAGAAGAATTTTTCCGGGCCTGTCGAGCATTTTCCGTTCATAGCGTCCAGCCGGCGCGGTATTGGCGGCGGATGGCGTTGTCGGCGGCTTGGTGGTTTATGATTTTCATGGCGGCGGGGTCGAACTCGATCCGCTCGCCGACGAGCGTGGCGATATTGCCGAGGAGGACGTATTCGGTTAACGGTGCGGCGTAGTCGAAGCTGGACATTGCGGCGGGGCCGCCTTTGACGGCGTCGAGCCATTCGTTCTCGTGGCCGCGGGAGCGGATGGTCTCGGGGCGGGGCATGTCCCTGAATTTCTCCTGGGGATAGAGGGTGTACTCGGTATTGTGGCCGTTGGAGTGGAGCATGCCCTCGGAGCCGATGATGAGGCAGCCGGCATGATCGGCCCACTGTTTGCGGCCGGCATCGCCCCAGTCGAGGGGGCGGCCCATCTTTTCTTCGATCATCTTGCGCGGGCCGGGGGCCTCGCCGCCGCCGTTGTACCAGTGGACCTTGACAGGCGGCATGTCGCCGCGGGCGGGGAAGTCGTATTCGATGATCTCCCACTTGGGGAAGGCACCTTTGCAGATCTCGGAGACCCGGGGGGTGAGGCGGATGTTGTTTTTGCCGTCGGGGTTGTCAGCGGACCACAAGGTATCGAGACGCAGGCCCTTGAAGAAGACGTTCATCGTGTGGCAGCCCCAGTTGCCCAACTGGCCGGTGGCGAAGTCGCGCCAGGTGTGCCAGGCGAACCAGCGGGTGTTGTATTCGCGCCACTGAGCAGGCCCCAGCCAGAGGTCCCAGTGGATATAGTCGGGCAGGTCGTGCTTGTCCGTTGGGATGGGTCGGTCGCCGGCACCGCCTCCGGTGTTCCATGCGTGGACCTCGCGGATCTCGCCGAGTGAGCCGGCCTGAATCAGGGCGACGGCTTCGCGAAAGGCGCGGCTTGCGGTGCCCTGGTTACCCATCTGCGTGGCGACCTTGTGCCGGCGGGCAAGGTCGCGGAGTGTACGGGCTTCGAAGACGTCGTGGGTCAGCGGTTTTTCGGTGAGGACGGCCTTGCCGCGGCGGATAGCGGCGGCGGTGATGACAGCGTGGGTGTTGTCGGGAGTGGCGACGGTGACGGCGTCGATGTCCTTGTCCATTTCGTCTAACATCCTGCGGAAATCTTGGTACCGTCTGGCGGCCGGGATCGTTTCGTATTGTCGGGCGGCCCGGCGGTCGTTGACATCGCACATTGCAACGACATTGGATATGCGCGGCATGGTTTTGGTAAACCAATCGCCGCGGCCGTCCACGCCGACGAGGGCGACGTTGACTTTTTCGTTGGCGGGAAAACCGAAGGCCGAGCGGCTGCTGCTGAGAATGAGAAAACCCGCGGCACCGGCGGTGGTACGGAGAAACAGGCGACGATTCATGACGGTTTCCATGACATGATCCTTTCCTTTGACTGCTGCAGACGGCGGCACGGCGCCATCCGCCATCATGTGCCGTTTCAATTTAATGAGTTTTACTTTGCTGGGTTTGTTTGTTGCGGTACGTGACATATCTGTCCAGCGAGGTTTTGAGTTCGCTGTGGCTCTGATAATAGGTGTTGCGAATGACGAATTCCT
>Ga0209407_1000819_pt1 | contig 36123 bp, 22 predicted proteins | sample AD_JPNHG3_MetaG_FD_184410 | JGI IMG/M metagenome (GOLD analysis project Ga0209407, IMG submission 184410) | Active sludge microbial communities of municipal wastewater-treating anaerobic digesters from Japan - AD_JPNHG3_MetaG (SPAdes) (version 2) | ecosystem: Engineered > Bioreactor > Anaerobic...
GCTTCGCGCACGACTGCGAGGACGCGCTGTGCGCCTGCGACCACGGCCACAGCTCTCCGATGTGGTGCTTCCTCCACAACTGCGACGTCTCGGAGTGCCCCCCGCCGCCGATCTGCCCCAGGCACGGCTGCCCGTACCCGGAGTGTCCCGCGGACTGGTGCCACGAGCACGACTGCACACGGGACGCATGCGCCCACCTCCACGATTCCGGCCCCGGCGATCCCGGCGATCCGGGCGATCCCGGCTCCGGCGGCGACCCCGGCGGACCGGGAGACGACCCTCCGCCCTGGGGGCGCAACGAAAGCATCCTGCTCATCCTCAACGCCAACGACGACGACGGCGACCTGCAGGAAGACCGGGAACAGGCCCCGTGGACGGCGGACGGGCCGGACCCCGACCTCGCCCCCCTCGTGCCGCTCGACCCCGCCTGCTGCCCCTGCCCGAGTCACGGCTGCGCGGAATATCCCGGGGCGGAACTCGTCTCCGCGTCCTCCCGCGTCAGGCTCTGGCGGGACACCGGCAAACAAACGGCCTTCTCCGGCCGGATCATGCGGGGCCAGCGCGTCTACGCCGAGGGGCTGGCCTCCAGCCCCGCCCCGTGGGCCGACGCGCTCGTCTGGCGCTGGACCGAGACCGTGCACGACGGCCATGCGACCCGGCAGCGCCACCACTACGCCACCAACCGCGTCACCGTCCTGGGCGTCGCGCTGATGCCCGACGCCGACGGCGACGGCGCGGTCGCCTCCGCCCTGCCCGGCGCGCCGGACCACGCCGTCCTCGTCCTCTCCTCCAACCGGACGTGGCACGTCGGCGTCGCCAGCAACACGCTGAAGAAGGTGCGGCTCTCGGCATACGTCGGCGCCGGCGTGCCCGGGACGCTCCGGCTCCATGCCTCCGGCACCGCCCGTTTCCGGGTCTGGCCCGGTCCTGCATCCACGAACGGCACGCCGCTCCTCTCACGCACCGGTTCGCCGGAAGACGTGTCCGCCTACGACTTCCCCGACCGCTTCACCGACCGCGAGGTCTACGCCGAGTTCCTCGGATCCGGCGACGCCGAACTCGCCTTCGAGTTCTACGGCCCGAAATACGACCGCCGCCACCGCTTCCGCGCCGAGGCCACCCAGAAGATCACGGTGTGGGACATTGAGTTTGTGCATGCCGAGGGCGAGGATGAAGGCCAGCCGATGGCCCATCTGCCCGTCTTTACGCCCTGCTCTGGGACAGGCAGGGGGGATCCTATATACGACACCCCATCTCCAAGCTTGATCTTCTCTTTCATTTCTACCGATACAAATATGCCCCGTACAGCAACACTCACGTATTTCGGCTCCGTACACGATATGACAGAAACAGATACATCCAGTCTTTGTTTCACAAGTGCTTGGAGTAGCGTAAGCCTCACAGATTCGTTTCTTTTTGACACAAATGTTATGGAGCAGACCGACGCTATGGTAACATGTCCACCAATGGGGATTACCAACGCTTTTTACAGGTGTCAAGAGACAGAGGCGGGGAGCTGCGTCTTCGAAAGTGTGGCCGCAGGCGTTATTGCTGAATTTGACGGCTTAGCCACTAATGTCGCGGATTTGTTGTCGGCTCGGGTTTTGTGCAGTACTTGGGCGTATTCTGGAACTCTTGTAGAAACCAGCCCAACTTCTAGAGATTTTCGTGATGCAAGGATGTCGATAAAAGTCTTGGGGACAAACATGTTGTCTGCCGCATCTGACACTTTGTTGTTGTCCCTCACGGACAACAACATCTTCTCGAATACGGTTATCTCTGTGTCGGAGACTGACGGCCTATCCCGGGTGTTTAGAAATTTTGCACCGCCGACGCCGACAGATCTGGATGAATCCGAACTGGCTGTCCCCGATTTCGCATCATGGCGCATACGGATTAATGGAATCCCCTTGGACATGATACAATCTGTTTCACTGACAACTTCAGTTGACAATGTGACTGCTAACTTCGGTGCCGGCCCCCTCATGTTTTCACATGACAATCGAACAATCAGCTTTTCAAATGTCGGCGGCAAGTTGTTGTCCGATCAGAAGTTTGTTCTCATCCCTGAGGGCGAATTAGAAGCGAGTCTGTCAGACAGTTACGTTCCTCTCGGTGTCAATACCCTTCAGTCTAAGTGGTGGAACATAAACCAGAAGGGGGTTGGTGTCGATATTCAGCTTGCGTTTTTGGGTGGTTGCTCATCTTCTGCCGGCAGGTCAATTAAAGAAAGACCGGATGCCTTAGTCATGAAGTCACTTGACATGTCGGGCACGGAAAGAAACGTGAAAAAATGGATTGTCCCGCCGTTAAAAGCGATGAAGTATTCAATTCTGCCCGACTATAATGCAGCCAAAACAAACATTCTCGATAACTATGTCAAAGGACGCCAAATATGGTATCTGCTTTGTCACGGGGGCAACACGAGGATTGGTGATGAGAAGTTTTTCCAACTTGAACTACTAAATAAAGAAATGGTTACCGCATTGGATCTTGAACCGCTAGATCTCGACTACCGGTTGGTCGTTATGGATGCGTGCTATTCGGCACAGACATCAGACATATCCGAGGAGGATTCGCGTGAAAGAGATACGCTTCTTCCGCATACAGCCCGCATGGCTGACGCTTTCGGCGCACATGCGGCATATATGGGTTGGTCCTGGTGGATGACGGGAGGTGCACCGGAATGGAGCGGAAAGTTCCTTAGTTATCTCCAATATGACTCCGAACTCGGAAGGGCGCGCACGGTACAGGAGGCGCGGGACAAGTTCGTCGAGGTGATGTACCATCCGAAAACTTGTCGTGCCGCAAAAAACATGAAAGTATATGGTGCTACGGATAATATCATTGATGATCGGAAAGGAGTGAATGGACAATGAAATCAAACGTTCTTTTCGCCTCTTGCGTCATATCGCTTTCATTCATTTCAGTTTTCGCTATTTTATCGGTGCTGTCATTTTCCCGTGTGCGTGCACAAGAAAAGGCTACCTGTGCTTCTGAAAAACGTGCCTGGCAACAAACGGATTGGGCCGCCGTCACCAACCTCTATCGGATATATGCATCCAAACTGGTGTCTACCAATGTTCCGGGTTACGAAGAATACCGGCAGCCGTTCCGGGGTGGAGGCGTTCCCAGCGGATATGAGATACGTTCTGATTATGAGGGCGAGACCGTAACCGCAGAGGGCCAACTCAATCTTTCATTCAACCGGCGCACACTGACCCCATACCGGATATATAACAAAAAACTGATTGACTTTGTGAATACAAACGCAGTTCAAAAAGTTCCGACGTTGACGATGACAGAGGCGGTTCGTGAGGCCAAACGTTATCTGGAACTCATCGGTATACCACTGTCGAGCAACGTGATACTGACTTCCTGTATTTTCAACGACCCTTATTATAAGCATTCTTGGACTATTACATGGGAGCCAACGGCTGGCGGACACGCATACGATACGGTAATGGAGCCGTATGTTCAGTTTGTCAGTGTTATCTTCAACGAACGATATGGGTTCCTGCGATTTCACATGCAAGATTATTGGCCTCTTCCCAAGTCAACTGATGTGAAGCTTACACGCGAAGAGGCGCTCACAAAAGCCGAACGGGCCGCACCTCTCGTGTTCAAAACCCCCATGTTTCGTGCGCGCAACGGCCATTCGGATTACAAGGTGCGTACGGTGGAGGAAATTGCTTTGCGCGTTTATCTTCCTAATTGGGCGTTGGACCCCAAGCGTGCTGTCTGGATACGAGATAGACCTCCAACGGAAACTAGACTGTGCTGGATGGTTCATTTTGTAACCGTGGATGTTCATACCGGAAAGACAGGTGAACATGGCAACAATCCTCAATATGTGTGGATTTATGTCGATGCTGTCACGGGCGAGATCGTCGGCGCGAATTTCACATGACGGGGAGGGAGGCGTAATCGTGACCAACGCCGTGTTCCGTCAGAGCGAGTTCATAAGCGCGGACGCGGACCGCTTCCGCGTCCGCGTGACCGACGAGCGCCGCGCGGATGCCGAGTCGGTTGAGGTCGTCCTTTGGACCGAGCATCCGGGCGATTCCACATACAACGCGGCATCGCGGGTGATGACGCTGCCCCGCGTCTCGCCGGGCGTCTTCGCGTCCACAAACCTGCTGTTGGTCTCGGACTGGGATGACGCGCACTTCAACACGACCGTGTACGGTGTCGCGCCGGACTCGACCAATCGGCTCTTCCTGTCGCAACTCTTGAGTAACATGTGCGGATCATACGTCGACGGGTGGGGGCAGACCAACGTATTCAGCGCTCCGGTCGGCGTGGACGTCAAGTCCGTGGGCGTCGATGTGGCGATCATGCGCACCAACGGCGTCGCCTGCATCGACACGCTGTCCGCGCTCGTGCAGGTCACGCTGGCTAGGGAACGATTCGCACAGGCCAACATCACCGTGGAGATGGGCTCGCTTGTGTTCTTCGACGCGCCGCCGCAGGTGGATGTCGATAATTGGTGCGTGAGAACTTCTGGAAATTCGAGGTCTCTCACACAAAATGCACGGAGTGTTCTACACGAAGCGATCTCAGCAGTCACGAACGGTGCCAACAACCGTTGCCTGATCTTTGTCCCCAGCATAAGAAGCACGCCGGCAGCCGAAGTCGCGGGGCACGCAACGGCATCGTATTGGTATACAGACCCTTTGGATGCCCCGTATACGGATCACTGCCTGATTTCGGCCAGACAGATAGCGCCGTTCGTTTCCGCACACGAGATGTGCCATGCGCTCGGTGTCCCGTATCATGAAGCCGAAAGATGCAATCTTATGTTTTCAACCGCCTCGCCCTTCATGGATGTGTGCAGCTCAAAAAGATTGAAAACAGGTCAACTCAAAACACTTCGTTCAGGAGGACATGTGCAATGAAAAAAACACGGCTTATGTCAATGTTCGCATTCTGGGCGCTCTTCCCGACTTTTGGCGAGACCAATGTCTTGCCTGAGGACGAGTCAATGGCGAGGGTTGTGCGGTTGTGGACTGCATCAATTGATGAACTCCCCGCTACACAGTGGTTGGCAGACCAGGCGGCCACCGGATATCACGATTTTCCGGCATACAAAAGGATATTGCAGGAAGGCAGACCCTATGACAACTACACCTATCGTACACTGACGGAATTAATCAGTAGAATCGATGGGTCCAACATGCGTTCGCCCGGGGACGCTGACATTATACGGCTGACAAGGGAGTTCCTTGTATCAAAGAGTGACAATCCCGATTGGCGGTTTGTAGATTATAGCCTGTTGTATCTTTCCCAAAAGGGGGATGCCGGCGACATCCCTCTGCTTGAGAAATATGCGGAGCTTCCTTCCAAGCTGGATTTTGCAAAAAATGCGGGGTTGGAAAGTCTCCGAATCCTGAAAGCGCGCGTCTCAGGCACGAACGTGCTGAGTTTTTTAGAGGATCGGGATTATTGCTGGTCGACCAACGAGCCGCCTTTTCTCCCTTCCGTGGCGAACACCGGCCCGCAAGCCGTCTATGTCTACGACCTGCTGAAACAGGCGCTCGCCAAATACGGCGACGCGACCAACCTCCCGCCCGAACTGGTGACGATGGTTGTCTCGTTCGATGCGAACGGAAAGCCCGTTTGCAACGTCGATCCCGCCAAATACGGGCTCGTCATGCCGGACTTCCCTCCACCCCCGCCCGCCTTCACCAACGAACCCGCCATGACCGAACCGCCCCCGCCCACCAACAACGTGCCAGAAAAAACCGACGCCCCTCACATCGCGGAAACGCCCGCCGCTCCACCATCGCAGAAACGTTCTGTTGCCCCGTTCGCTGTCGGTGTCTGCGCGGGCATCTTCGCCGCCCTTCTCCTGTGGCGCGGTCTCCGTAAGAGGAAGTCGTGAGCATCAAAAGCAAACGGGGCGGTGCAAACCGCCCCTGCGGCGCGCCGCTCCTCTCCCTCACCGGCTCCCCGGACGACGTGTCCGACTACGACTTTCCCGACCGCTTCACCGACCGCGAGGTCTACGCCGAGTTCCTCGGACCCGGCGACGCCGAACTCGCCTTCGAGTTCTACGGCCCGAAATACGACCGCCGCCACCGCTTCCGCGCCGAAGCCACCCAGAAGATCGCGGTGTGGGACATTGAGTTTGTGCATGCCGAGGGCGAGGATGAAGGCCAGCCGATGGCCCATCTGCCCGTCTTCACACCATCCGACGGCATCGGCAAAGGCGAGCCGGTCTATGATTGCCCTGGCAGCGACCTCGCGTTCACGTTGTCCCCGACAAACGCCGCCGGTCTCCGCTCTGCCGCCGTGACGTATCTCGGCGCATCTTGCGCATTGACCGAGACCGCCCCGGACAGCCTCTTTTTTACGAACGGGGCCTCTTGCGTCACGCTTTCAGGGGCGCTGCTTGCCGACACCAACGTCCAGGAGTGGGTCAGCGCGTCTGTCACCTTCCCCGCGCTCGGCGTCACCAACGCGGTTTACCCCTGCGTTGAAACGTCGGCGGAAAGTTCAGCCTTCGAAAACACCTTGTTCGGGCTGGTCTTCAGCGCGGGAGCGCCGTCCGCCGCCCCCCGCATCGCGGACCTCCGCATCACCACGGAGACGCTCTCCGACGACATCGGGCTGACGGAGACCGCCCCCGGCTCGGGCGCCTTCACGAACGGCAGCTTCTCCGTCCGGCTGTCTGCGGCGGCGGGAACGCCCCGCCTCGCCGTCACGGACGGGTTCGGGCTTTCCAACGCCGTCTTCACGGTCTGGGAGACCGCGCCGCAGTCCGGCGTCTACCGGAATTACAACCCGCCGGTCCCGACCGACCTGCCGGATGTCCCCGTGCCCGATTTCGCGCCGTGGCGCATCGGGATCACGGGGCTCCCGCAGGACCTGCTGGCGTCCGTCTCGCTCACCACCTCCGTGGACAGCGTGACCGGGACTTACGGCGCGGGCCCGTCCCCGCTCTCCTTCGGCGACCGGACGGTCACCTTCTCCGCTTCCGGCGACGGCCTGCTTTCCGACCAGGCCTTCATCCTGATCCCGGACCGCGAACTCGACGCCGACCCGCCGGCCGGCTACACGCCCCTGCGCATCGACGACACCGCGTCGCGCTGGCAGGACGCCGCCGCGCACGGCGTGGGCGTTGAAGTCAGCCTCCATGCAATGGCTTCTCCGGCCAGAAAGTCCAGGAAAGAAAGGCCCGGAGCCGTTGTTTTGCAGTCGCTCGACTGGATGACGCAGGTCGGGCAGGGCCTCGACCCCGAGAACCGCATCCGCCAGCCCCTGCTTGAGATGGGGTATGCCGCAGTCCGGGACTACAAGGCGTCCGTCTCCAAAACCTTGGCGGACTACATCAAAGGCAAGCAGGTCTGGTACTCCATGTCGCACGGCGGCACGGAAGACAGAACCCCGCACACCGCGTTCAACGGCCTCGTCTTCAGGGACGGCCCCATCCGGGCGTCGGACCTCGATCCGCTGGATCTGAACTACAAGCTGGTGATCGCCGACGGATGCTGTTCCGCGCAGACCGTCCTGACTTCGGAGCGGGACTCATGGAACGTCGACACACTGCTCCCCTCCTGCCAGGCCTTCGCCGACGCATGGGGCGAGGATTCGGCCTACATGGGCTGGTCGTGGACGATGGGGCCGCGCGCGGCTCAGATCTGGAGCAGCGAATTCCTCAACAACCTGAAATTCGATGCGGACGAGGGGCGCGGGCTGACCGTTGCGGAAGCACACCAGAAGTTTTTAGAAACCCATGCCGATGATGCGAATCCCAATACGTATGCCCCCGCATCCAAGAACATGAAGATTCACGGATGCGTTGGCAATGTGATTGATACGAGAAAGGTAATTGTACAATGAGAAACAAATGGATGCTTGTCGTTTCGAGTGCCCTGATGGGCTTGGCCGTTTTCGCGCAGGACACACCAACAAACGGGGTGGCTGAAGATGTCGGACAGTCCAAGTCACGCCGCTCCAGACGCTCTGGAGGCGGTGTCTACAAAGATGAGTCCGTCGTGGACAAAGGGATACCGGAACGCGAAGAGCCGTATTACCCCATCTCCCCGAAAAGTAAATTTTACAGTGCAAAAAAAGCGGAGGCATTTAGACTTGGCGAGCACTACTACCGGAAATTTATCGGGAAAGTGGCGCCGACCAATGTGCCTTTTGCAGATGTGTATCGGGGCCCGTTCCGTGTGCCGCGAGGAAACATTGACATTGGCGATATGGTTTACGGAAAAGATAGAATCCGGATACGAGGTCAAGAGGTATGGATGACCGCGAACTCAAATCGGTTGGAATTTTTCCAGAACAAGCGTCTATCGCGGTACATTCGGACGAATGACACGCAGACCGTGCCCGCCCTGTCTCTCGAACAGGCCTACGCGCAGGCGCTCCGCTATCTCGACATCTTCGGTGTCAAGATAGACAGCCGGGCGGCATTGGCGAAATTGTATTGGGGGTCGGAAACCCCACCCCCAGAGGGGATTGCTGCCATCTGGTATGTTGTTTGGGTGCCGACCGATGGCGGCTATCCATACGATGAGTTTGTGAAGGATTTCTATAACCCGTGCATCGGTATTTGCTTCAGTGAGAAATACGGGCTTGTGTCTTTCACGAACGCCCTCTTTCCCCCGCCGCCGAAGACGACCGAAGTCCGCATCCCTCGCGAGGCCGCCATTTTCAAGGCAGAGAAGGCCGTGCCGCTCGTCATGCTCACGCCGTACTACAGGCAATGCCGCATGCCGGGGTTCAAGGTGTCCGGCGTGAAAAGCGCGGAGCTGCGCATCGCCTATCCCAACTGGATGCTCGACCCTGCCCGCGCCATCTGGCCATGGGACGGCCCGCCAAAAGAGACCCGCCTGTGCTGGATTGTGCGGTTCATCACCGTGGACACCGTTGAACGCGAAAAGGGCATAAAGCTCCTCCCGCCCGATGTCCTTATCTACGTCGACGCCGCCACGGGCGAGATCGTCGGCGCGGACTTCACATGACGGGAGGCGTGTGTTTCCGGCAACATCATTGAAACAAGAATGCTGATGAAATGAAAAAAATCTGTACTTTTATCTTTTTCGGGACATGCCTGTTCTGCTCGGGAGCCGGAGCGATATCCGATGAGGAAGCATTTCGCATTGCAGAACAATTCTTTGATCAGTGCGTCGCAAAGAATCTACTCCCGACGAATGTGCCGTTTGCCCAAGTGTATCGGGAGCCGTTTCGTCCGCTGAAAGGAGGCATTGATGTTCGTGACACCGTCTACGGGAAGAACCGAATATGGGTAACGGGACAAGTTGCTATTAAAGCCTATGCGGGTGCGAATCAAATGAGTTTGTTCGCGAATACACGTTTGTCGCAATATATTCAAACGAACGAGACCCAGTGTGTTCCCTCACTCTCTACCGAACAAGCCCATGAACAAGCTTTGCGCTACCTTGACATCCTTGGTGTCTCGTTAGACAAAAGAGCGGTGCTGTCGAAGTTGTCTTTCGGGGATAAAGAATGGGAGCGCGAGTTTATGTGGATTGTGAATTGGGAACCGTCCGATGGCGGTTACCGCTATGATGACTTTTTAGAAAACATCTATAGCCCGTGCATCGGGGTCAGCTTTAGCGAAAAATATGGACTCGTGTATTTTGGGAACGACCCCTTCCCTCCGCCGCCAAAGACGACCGAAGTCCGCATTTCTCGCGAGGCCGCCATTTTCAAGGCGGAGAAGGCCGTGCCGCTCGTCATGCTCACGCCGTACTACCGGCAATGTCGCCTGCCGGGGTTCAAAGTGTCCGGCGTGAAAAGCGCGGAGTTGCGCATCGCCTATCCCAACTGGCTGCTCGACCCCGCCCGCGCCATCTGGCTGTGGGACAGCCCCCCAGAAGAGACCCGCCTGTGCTGGATTGTGCGGTTCACCACCGTGGACACCGTTGAACGCGAAAAGGGTATAAAGCTCTTCCCGCCCGACATCCTTATCTATGTCGACGCCGCCACGGGCGAGATCGTCGGCGCGAACTTTACATGATTAGGGAAAAGTACTCCAAAACAAAATCGACTTAACAGGAGGAAGATAATGACGAGAAGGATTTCTGTCTTATTTGCGTGTTTTTTTGTGATGGTGCGCATCGGATTTTCAGAGATAAGCGAATCAACAAAAGAAAGCGTCGCAAACATGGCTTGGGAACAATGTTCAAAGTACAGCAAAGCTCTGTTTTCCACAAATGTTCCTTTCGCGTCGCTCTATTCATCGGCACGCCCCAAGTATGACATTACATTCAAGGAAAACGGACTTGCGTTTGTCGTTTTCATGTTTGATGGCTATCCCGGATATTGGTGCATCCCCAAAAACAAAAAACGAGGGGTTCTTGTATCTGTCGCGAATTGTATTTCAGTGTCATACGATGCAAAAAACAATCGCATCCATTCAATCAATAACGGCTTGTTGCTCGAACATCTTAAACCGGACACCACGGACTACAATACCCATACAAATGTGTGGGTGGACAAACCCCCGTTATATGAAAAAATCAAAACAACCGAAGCGGACTCAATCCCCACACTTTCCATAGTTGAGGCTTCCGAACGCGCCAAACGGTATCTGGACGTTCTCGATATTTCGTTGCCAGCCAATCATGTGCTTTATTCAGCGCGATTCAATTCTGATCCGGGAAAATCCCCGTTCAGTTGGATATTAAATTGGGGGCCGCCGGATTCCGAGTATAAGTACGATGATCACCCTGTCTCCTTTGAGGTGATTTTCCATGAAAAATACGGACTGCTCCACGCAAGACCGGGATGGATCATTTCGCGGCCCTCCTCTGTGGAAGTCAACATATCAAGAGAGCAAGCCATTTTCAAAGCTGAAAAAGCTGTGCCACTGGTCATGCAGACACCGTTTTATCAGCGGTGTTGTGTGCCCGGATTCAGGATAAAAGGGGTAAAAAGTGTAGAATTGCTGATTTCTAGGCCAAACTGGTTGCTCGATCCCAGTCGCGCTGTTTGGGGGCGCGAGCCGCCAACTGACGAGACTCGTTTATGTTGGGTGATAGTGTTCGAAACCTTGGACACAGTTTTGACGCGCCCTCGAAACTTCAAGCCCATACCGCCTGACATCCGCATCTACATCGACGCCGCCACGGGCGAAATCGTCGGCGCGAACTTCACATGATAAGAAGTCACACATTCGCGGCTTTCGACTCGACCGTGTACGGTGTCGCGCCGGACTCGACCAACCGCCTCTTCCTGTCGCAACTCTCGAGCAGCGTGTGCGGGTCGTACGTCGACGGGTGGGGGCAGACCAATGTATTCAGCGCTCCGGTCGGCGTGGACGTCAAGTCCGTGGGCGTCGATGTAGCGATCATGCGCACCAACGGTGTCGCCTGCATCGACACGCTGTCCGCGCTCGTGCAGGTCACGCTGGCCAAGGAAAGGTTCGCGCAGGCCAACATCACCGTGGAGATGGGCTCGCTTGTGTTCTTCGACGCGCCGCCGCAGGTGGATGTCGACAGTTGGCATGTTGTGTCGTCAAACGACCCGTTTCAACTCACTCCAGATGCGCGCTCGGTTGTTCACGCCGCTTACAGGGTAAAAGAGTGATACGCACCCTTCTTGAAATCCCAACCGCGCATCTGAATCGCGCGCGGCCATCCACAGTGCGGACGAGGACGCCCGATCCCGACTCTCTGCTCCTTTTCACCAGAAACGCGTGAACTTCGCGCCCCCCTGTCATTGGCCGTTAGGCCAACCCCCCGCGTTTGCGTAGTAGCCATTCGGTTGTCAGGAGCAGTGCCAGCAGGAGCAGCACCAGCGGATGATTCCAGAGCGCGATCTCACGTCGCTCCTGTACCGTGCCCCGACCTTCGCCGAAGGCCTCGGTCAATTCCGCCAGCCGGTCGGGCGTCACCACATGTCCACCGGTGCCTTTCGCCAGCGCCTCCAGTGTGTCGCGCGATGGACGCACCGTGCCCATTTCGATGGGACGCCGCGAGGCCGTCACCAGAATAGCGGTTTCGACCCGCTCGGGCGCGACCGTATCCAATCGCACCACCTCAAGGTCGATCGCGCCGGGCTGTGTTTGCGGCGGCAACGTGGTCTCGTAAAAACCGTGTGAGTCAGCGCGCGGCGTCAGAGTCGTGCGTGTGATTTCGTTTCCATCGGCATTGCGCAGCACCGCTTCGAGTCGCGCGTCGGCGACTCCCGAAAAATCTTCATTCAGCACGCGCGCCATCACGATTACCGGATCATCGGGACCGTACACCAGGCGGTCGGTTCCGGCGCGGAAACGCTCGCTTCCGGCACGCAGACGTTCACCCAATCCCCAACGCATGACCTGCCCCCAAAAGCGATGATGGCGCGTGTCGCCCGTACGGTATCGCAGACGCCAGGTGCGGTCAAACGCCAGCCCCAACACTTTGCCGCGTCCCACCCGTTGCGACACGATCACGGCGTGGCGCGCGCGATGCTGCATGACGGCTTCCAAATGTTCGGCCGCTTGACGTACATCGGTTAGGACCTGTTCGCGTTCGCCATCCTCGGGCAGTGCCACGGCCAGAACTTCGGCGCCCTGCTTCGCCGTCACGGGCAGCCGCCAGTCAAACGGCGGCAGTGCGGCCCACACCTCTTCATTTTCGGAGAGACTGCCGGACTGCACCATCACCGGGTGTCTCTGTCCGGTCGGCGTGAGCTGCAATCGGAACGTCGCTTCGGGCCCCTGCCAGTAATCGGCCCGCTCGCGCACTGTGAATGGTGCGAGCGCAGCGAGCGGCGAATCCGGCGCGAAGGCGTGCGGCATGGCCCGCGGTCCACCGATCAGCACCAGCAACGCGCCACGGTCGGCCACACAAGTACGGATCTCCTCCTGCACCTGCGGCGTCAGCGTCTGCGGGTTCAGGTCACCCAGAATGATCACGTCAAACGCGCGCCACTCTTCGCGTCCCTTCGGCCAGCCCCCTGACTCGGCGTCGCCGAACTTGCGCCCCGCCGAAGCCGGCGGCAACTCGACCGTCGCCCCGCCGGACACTTGATCGGGCTGAACCAGCCAGGACTGGAGATGCACCGATTTGTCGCGCCCGAAAAAGAGATTGCGCAAATAACGGAACTCCCAGCGCGGCGCGTGATCCACCAGCAGCACATTGATGCGGTCATCGCTGACCGCCACGTCGGCGCGCCAGACGTTGTTGTCGTCAAACAATTCTCCTTCGAGCGTTTCGGCTCGTACTGTATAGCACACTACGCCGTTGGTCGTCGGCTCATGCGCCAACCGGATCTCGCGTTGCCAATCGTCCGACGTAATCTTCCACTCCTGCTCTTCGACCACGTTGGTTTCGCACAGCAGCGCGACCTTGATCGTGCGGCCCGACGCACCGGTCGCCCGCACCGACGCGACCATCCGCACGCGATCTCCGAGGAACACCGATTCCGGCGCGGTCACATCGGCCAGTGCCACATCAAACGGCAACCGCGTGCCGCCGACCATGACGCCGCAAATGGGTGCTCCCTGCGCACCGAAGCGCCGCGTCACCGGCAACACTGAGGTGTCGGCGTTGTGCAGGCCGTCGCTCACTAGCAACACGCCCGCCAAGTGTTCAGAAGGAATCTCCTTGAGGACGCTTTCCAGCGCGGCTGTGAGGTCGGTCGCGCCTTGGAAGTGACGCTCCGCAAATGACAGCGTGCCAGTCGGGGCCAGACCGGCGTGCAGGTCGGCTTCGGTCGCCCGGGAGAGTCCGCGCCCGACAGTAAAGAGGCTCAGATCGTAACGGTTGCCCAGCGTCTCCAGGAACGGCACTCCGGCTACGACCGGCTGCGTCAACATCGCGCACGCCAGCGCGACGCGCGTGGTTTCGCAAAATGCGTTTACCTCCGCACGCGCCGTCTCGGGCAGGGAGTCCCAAAGCGCTCCCGCATCCGTCGCTGCGTTGGTCAGCGCGGTCTGTTGTTCCGCTCCGAGCGCGCCAACATGGGCCGCCCATTGCAACCGCTCAAGCGGTGTCCACTGCCGGTCCGTGAACCGCATCGAGGCCGACCCGTCTACCAGCACGGCGACGCGGCGCGTGATTCGTTTGTCGGTCGAGCGCACCAGCACCGGCTGCATCAGGATCAACGCCGTTACCGCCACTGCTGTGGCGCGCAGCAGCGGGATCAGCCTGCCCAGCCGTGGCGACAGTGCCTGGCGTTCGCGGCGGAAGCAGGCCAGCACGCACTCGACGCCGAGCCCCAGCATCAGGGCGGCCACCCACAGCGGCCACGGACAGGCGTACGTCGCCACGCGGCCGATAAGCTGCAACAGGAACCACGCCGCCGCCACCGCCGCGAACGCGCGCGGCAGAATCACCGCCAGACGCGGCAACCGCGCGCGGAAACGTTCGGTCAGCGTCCGTACGCCGAAGCTGATCGCAATCGCGATCACCATCATCAGCGCCACCAACCACGTGGCGATTTCTGGCGGCAACAGATCTATGCGCACATCATTCATCGTTAACTTTTTTGCGGGGCGTGCTCTGCTCCGCCCACCTCCTCGCCGGTCTTGCGCTGGATGCAGATCCAGCGTGTCAGAAACGCCTCCAGAAGCAGGAGGACGAACAGTACGAGTGCCGGGATACGCCACAACTCACGTCCGAAGGTTTTGCCGCGCAGCGCACTCCGCAAGTCATCGAACGAGCGCGCCACGGTGATATCGGCCTGACGCAGGATGATCGCCTGTTCATCCGGGGTCAGCGCGTCGAGGCGGCTCTCGGCGGGGTTTTCGGTCACACAAATCGGGAACGTGTCGCTGGTGCTGGCGAGATGCCCCAGCCAACCGGCTGCGGCCGTCGGCACTGCTACCTCGTAGAGGCCCTGCATCAGCGGGCTGTCGGTGCGCAGCGCGAGTCCCTCCTCGCCGCTGCGGATTTTGGCGTACAGGATGCGTCCGCCCGGCGCCCGCACCTGCGTATCCACCGCCTCCGCCCATGAATCAACCGCGCCGCGTACTGGTATCAGCCAGTCACCCGGCAGACGTGCGCGGGGGAAGCCCGGTCCTTCCATATCGACCCAAACCCCAGCCTCGCCTTGGTCTTCCGTGAGCAGCGCCGTGAGCGGATACCGTTCTCCCGCCGTGAAGGTGCCGCGTAGTTCTTGTTGCTGGTCGAACGAGGCGGTGCTCACCTTGTACGCGCCGATTTTGAGGTTAATGCGATCGTCCGCCCGCACCGTGAAGGTGTATGTCCCGCTCTGGCGCGGCACGAACGAACCGCTCCAGCGCACCGAGAAGTGGTCGGCGGGCAGGCCCTCGGCCGGCGCATGCGTGCCCCACGAGAAGTCCAGCGTCGGGTCTACGCGCGTGAGCAGGATTTTCTTCGGGTCATTTTTTCTGAAATATTCGGCGTAGAGTCCGTTGCCGCTGAGATGCGTCAACGCAGGTGAAGAGAGCTGCACCACCGCGCCGCGCGAGGGCGGAATGTTCAGCGTGGCGACCACCGGTTGCGCGAGGTAGGCGGTGAGTTCTTGGATCAGCGGCAAGAAGGAGTGGCGCACCACCAGATTGCCGGCCGTGCGGTCCAGCGGCACGAAGATCTGTGCCACGCGCCCTCTGCCGAGCGCACGCTCCGCCAGAAAGGCGTTGCCATTTTGCAGACGGCCGACTACTCCGGCCACCTCGTTACTCTCCAGCGCTTGGCGGTAGCACTCGATCACGGCATCGGCCAAGTCGCCGGATTCGCGGAAAAGCGCCAGCGCGGGATGGCGGAAGGTGTCGGGCGCAATCCTGACGGCGGCCTGCGCGTTGGTGGCGGGCACGGTCACACACGCACCGAGCGTCAGCGGTGCGACCGGCTCGCCCTCGCTCTGCCAGTTGTTGAAAAACGCCGGATCGGCACGCGCACCATGGATCAACAGCAGGCTGCCGCCGCGACGCACGAAGTCGGCGAGTTGCGCGGCCTGCTCGGCGGGTAGCGACGGCACATCGGCCAGCACCGCTACTGCGTATCCGGTGAGCGTACGCTTAAGCCCCAGCCCGCTTACCGCCGTCAACTCCGGCTCCATCAGAAAACGCGCACGTTCAGGAGCCGCGCCGCGTTTTGACTCGTCGCGCAGCAACTCCTTGGTTGAGGGCATCAGTCCTAGCGCCACATACCCGCCGGCACGGTCAAACAGTCGCACAGCGCGGCCGTCATCCACCACCAGCACCTTGAGCGTGCGCATGACCTGAATCACGCGGCGCATGATATCATCCGAGGCGAGTTCGTCCTCCGCAACGACCTGCGCCTCGACGACCTGCGCACCGGGCGTGTCGAACCGGTGCATGAAGGAGACCACGCGCTCGCTGTCCGGCTCCATCTGTCCCACCGAGCGATCGACCTTCTCAGAATCACCCGCGCGCAACACGACGCGGGCGGGGGTGACCGCCTCGCGGCCGGTATTGGCCAGCGTTACATCGATGCGTACATCGCGGTCCGTGCCGACTACCGGTCGCGAAAAGGCGACGTCTTTGAGGGTCAGGTTGCGGATGCCTTGCGGCAGGTCCAGCACGCGCACGAAGATACGTGGCTTGGCGGGCAGATGCGCGAAGGCCTCGTCCAGAAACCGCCAGCTTTCGAGGTCGTCGGTCTGCCATCCCACGGACTGGCCATCGCCAATCAGGATGATCTGCTTGGTGGCTTGGTTGCCCTGTGCCAGCGATGCGGCTGCGGCGGCAAGTGCGTCGGGCGCGCGCAACACACCGTGAACCGGAATCGCCTGTTCCAGCGCGGTTTGTACATACTTGCGGTCGGTGACCGGTGCGGGCACGAGCGGGTCCGGCACCGCGCCAGCCACGATCACGTTGAACGCCACGCCGCACGGCGCTTCCTCGACCAGACGCGCGGCCTCTTTCAGTGCGCGGTTGAAGTTGCTCTCGCCGTTCACCTCCAGCGTCATGGATGAAGAGCCGTCGATGACCAACGCCACGTCACGCGCGGCACCACCGGTGAAGCGACCGAGGCTGAGATGTTTTTCCAGCAGGATCGCTGCGGCGCTCAACCCCAAACAGAGCAGGCACGCCAGCCACGCCAGCACTTGCCAGCGGCGGTAACGGCCCAGTGCGAAACTCATGCCGAAGAAGACGATGCCCAGCAGCCCCAGCGGCAGCACGAGCCACCAGGGGAAAGAGGAGCCGGCCGGCACGAACGGACGCGCCATGGCCAACACCGCGCAACCGACAATCAGGCAACGTGCGGCCAGCAACAACATCTCTTCCAACAACAAACTGCGGCGGCGGCTCATCAGGCTGTCCATCAAGAAGCGCATCGCGCCCCATTTGATCTCCCGTGCATTGCGCCGGTTGAACAAATGGATGATCACCGGGATCGCGACCCCGGTCAGTCCCAGTAGCAAGTATGGATGGAGAAACAGCATGATGCGGTGTAAGGTTCTAGTTCCTCAATGACAGGTATTCCGCTAACGCCTGATCGTACGGCACGCGCGTATTCATGCGCACGTAATCAATCTTGAGGCGGCCGCATGCTGCTTCGATCTCATCTAAGAACGCGCGCATGCGTGTCAGGTAGGTCGCGCGGATGGTGCGCGGGTCGATCGGCAGACGGTTGTCGGAGCACTCCAAGTCTTGGAATTTGGTGTACGACTCAAAGGGAAAGGTCAGCTCCTCTTCGGCGACGATGTGAAAGAGCAACACCTCGTGGCGGCGGTAACGGAAGTGGTGCAGCGCCTGAATGAGCGCGGCGGGATCGTCGTACAGGTCGCTGAGGATCACCACCATGCCGCGACGCGGAATGCGTTCCGCGATGTCGTGAAAAATCTTTGCCAAGGCGGTCTCGCCGCCTGGTTCGGTCTGATCCAGCGTTTCAAGGATGCTGCGCACTTGGCTGGCCCGTGCACGGGCCGGCAGGTAGGTGCGCAGCGCGGTATCGAAGGTGACGAGCCCGGCGGCGTCCTGCTGGTTGACCAGCAGGTAGCCGAGCATCGCCGCGATGTACTGCGCGTAGGCGAGTTTCGAGAGCGGTCGGCCATCGCGCGGCGCGGCCTCATCACCAGCGTAAGCCATCGAACCCGAGGCGTCCAATAGTAGCGTGACGCGCATGTTGGTCTCGTCGATGTACTGCTTGATGAAGTAACGGTCCTTGCGGGCGAGCACGCGCCAATCCAGATTGCGCAGATCGTCACCGGGCGTGTATTGCCGGTGTTCGGCAAACTCGACCGAGAAGCCTTTGAAGGGGCTCTTGTGCCTGCCGGAGATGAACCCCTCGACTACACCGCGCGCCGACAGTTCGCAACGGCCGAGCTTGGCCAGCGTCTCGGGTGGCAAAAATCGCATGTAGGAAGGTGTGCTCATTGTAAGGAGGCGTCGGCAGACGGGGTGCGCCGCGCGCGGTCCGTTGCGCACGGGCGCAGTGGCTTACACGTCCAGGTCTTCAGAGGGGCGTAGGCGCTCCAGCAACCGGGCGATGATCGTCTCGCTCTTGATGCCGGCCGCTTCGGCATTGAAGGTGGTGAGCACGCGGTGACGCAACACCGGATAGGCTACCGCCGCGACATCCACTGTGGTGGCGTGGGTGCGTCCGTGGATCGCCGCGCGCGTCTTGGCCGCCGTGATCAGGCTGATGCCCGCACGCGGACCCGCGCCCCAGGCGACCATCTCGCGCACGAAATCCGGTGCCTCGGGCTGGGCGGGACGGGTGGCGCGCGCCAGATCGCGCGCGAAATCGATGACGTGTTCCGCCACCGGCACACGCCGCACCAGTTCCTGCATCTCCAAGACCTGCGCGGCGTCCAAGACCTTATCCACTGTCGCGCTCTGCGGTCCGGTCACTTGGCGGATGATCGTGCTCTCCTCCTCCTTGGCCGGATAATCGACAATGATGTTGAAGAGGAAGCGGTCGAGCTGTGCTTCGGGCAGCGGATAGGTCCCCTCCTGCTCAATCGGGTTCTGCGTGGCCAGCACGAAAAACGGCTCGGGCAGCGCGTAGTTCACGCCGCCGACTGTAACCCGGTGCTCCTGCATCGCTTCCAGCAGCGCCGCCTGGGTTTTGGGCGGCGTGCGGTTGATCTCGTCAGCCAGCACCATGTTGGCGAAGATCGGACCCTTGACGAAACGGAACGTGCGACGTCCGGTCGTGTGGTCCTCCTCCAAAACATCCGTACCGGTGATGTCGCTCGGCATCAGGTCAGGCGTGAACTGGATGCGCTTGAAACTCAGATCCAGCGCGCGGCTGATTGTGCTGACCAGCAAGGTTTTGGCGACCCCCGGTACGCCGACCAGCAGCGCGTGGCCGCGGCTGAAGACCGCGATCAAGACCTCTTCGATTACCTTGTCCTGGCCCACGATCACGCGCGCCAGTTGTTCTTTCATACATGCACACCGCTCACGCATTGACGCGATTGCGGCAACGTCGCCCTGTGCGGGTCCCGGATTCTCAGACATTACTCAATCCTCCCCTCGGCATTTACCTGAAAGGATGGTATCAGGTTTTCATTCAACCGTCACCGGGAAGATTTCCTTGTTGGTAATCGGCTGGTGACAGGGGTGTACGAAGATCATGCGTTTCTGATGAAAAGGGAGGCAGAGAGTCGGGAGCAAAAAGGGAGTGGCGAAGTCATCGGCTCGTGATAGGGGAAGCGGAAGCGCGGAAGTGTTCTATGGATTTTAAGGGTTGACTCGCCTTCCCTCCCTCGCATAATGGACATCGATTATGAGAACTAACGGCTGTTGTCCGTGGGCAGGAAGCCAACGAAAGGGAATAGACCGGTGTGGTGCATCGGGTATTCTCGTTCTGTCTGCCCTAGTCTAACCACCCCGTACGAATGCGATTTAAAATGAAACACCTACCCGTTTTCTTCTTTGTTCTGTCGTTGCTTACTGCACAGGCAGGAGACGATTTCACCACACCGCCGAAGGACGCCTGGCCGCAGACGTGGTTTCACTTGATCGGCGGGAATGTCTCGAAGCCGGGCCTTACGGCAGATCTCGAGGCGATCCGTACAGCGGGAATCGGCGGCATCCAACTCTTTCACGGACAGGTCGGCGCGGCGACGGCGTGGCCGCGGACGCATGAACAGATCCCGTGCTTGAGCCAGAAATGGGATGACCTCATCGGATTTGCCGCCGATGAATGCGCGCGTCTCGGTCTGAAGTTCGAGATGCAGAACTGTCCCGGCTGGTCCATGAGCGGCGGACCTTGGGTGCCGCCAGAGAAGGCGATGCGCAAGCTCGTTTGCTTCGAGCCCGGAAAGAAGCCCGCATTCAATGCGGACGACGACTACCGTGAAATCGGCACGGTCTCATTTCCGGCACCCGCAGGATGGGGCACACCGGACCCCGTCCCTGAATCGGTCACCACGAACGGTGACGTGCGCGTCTACACGTTTGCCCGTGCGGTGACGCTCCGCACACTCTCGCTCCCCGCACCGCAGGAACTCAATCACCCTTGGGCGTATGAGCCCGGATTGTCCTTCGTGTTCGAGGCCGAGGGCGAGAACGGATGGAAGCGCGTCCTCGACCGGCAGTATCCTCGCGGCTGCTGGCAGGACTCCGCGCCGATCTCTTTCGCGTTTCCCGCGACAACGGCAAAGCAGTGGCGACTGACGTTCACGCGCACGCACGACCTGAATCTCCGCTACGTGCGCTTTTCGTCCGTCGCTCATCTCGACAACTGGGAGACGTGCGCGGGCCTGGGCTATCGCGAGTTGCCTGTGCACGGCACGCTTGACGCGGCCTATGAGCGAGGCACGGGCGAGGCAACGCTGGTCTTCGGGCATGTGAATATGAAGCGCCGCAACGGTCCCGCACCGCGCGAAGCGACGGGCTGGGAGTGCGACAAGCTCGACCCCGAAGGATTCAAGATCATCTTCGACAACTATCTCGGTCGCCTCATGCAAGGACCGCTCGCGGGCGGTAAACTCAAGGGCATGGTCGTCGATAGCTGGGAGTGCGGCTGCCCGACGTGGACGGGACGGATGGAAGAATACTTCCGCAAGCTGAACGGATACGACCTGCGCGCGAATCTGCCCGCGCTCTTTGGCTTCGTGCCTGCATCAGACAAGCAAGCGGAGGCCTTTCTGCGTGATTGGCGTGAGACGATTTCAACGCTGATCGAGGAGCACTACTACCGGGTCATCGCCGAGACGGGGCGTCAGCACGGCCTCGACGTACAGTTTGAGACGGCGTTCGCAGATGTCGTTCCCGGCGACCCGCTACGCTTCTGGAAGTACGCCGACCGACCGATGTGCGAATTTTGGCGTCCGCACGACAACACAAAGGGATTTGTCGGGAGCGATAATTTTAAGCCGGTCCGCCCCTGTGTCTCGGGTGCCCATCTCTATGGCAAGCGGCGCGTGCAGGCCGAAGCGCTCACCAGTTTCTCACTCGACTTCGACGAGAACTTTGATGACTTCAAGCGCGTCGCCGACCGACATTTCGCGCGTGGCGTGACGCATCTCGTCTTCCACACCTACACGCACCATCCGCAGACAGGGGCGGACTTCCTGCCGCCCGGCACATCCTTCGGCGCGCGGATCGGCTCGCCGTTTTTACGCGGACAGACGTGGTGGCGCTTCATGCCGCATCTCACGACGTATTTCGCACGGTGCGGGATGATGCTCGAACGCGGCAAGCCCGTCGTAGACGTGCTGTGGTATCTCGGGGACGCTGTCGGGTACCGTCCCGACGAGAATGCGCCATTCCCCGAAGGGTACAAGTACGACTACTGCACATGGGATGCGCTGGCGACGCGACTGGACGTGAAAGACGGACGGTTCGTTCTGCCGGACGGCATGAGCTATCGCGTCCTGTGGATTCCAGAAGGCACATTCCTGCTACCGCGCACAGAGAAGCGCCTCGCCGAACTCACGGCGAAAGGTGCGCGAATCTTGCGCGGCGAACTGAAGCCGGACTGGCCAAGCGAACTTGAAAAACTCGGCGGGCTACGTCCGAAAGAGTGGTACCAGCGCCGAGACGGCGACGAGGACATCTTCTTCGTCATCCTTCCGAATCAGGAAACGGTTTTCATTACCGTCAAGGATGGCGTACGCCAGACGCTTGATCCAGTGACCGGACGAAAACGCGACGCGTGGCGCGATACCGATCGGAGCACGGCGGGCATGCCGCTTACATTTACGCCGTGCGCGAATTATCCGGACGATGCGACCGAACGGGTCTACACGACGCGCGTGAAGAGGCCGGTGGCACAAGGCGCGCGTGCGATTCTCTCCCTTGGGAAGGTGCGCGACTGGGCGGAGATCGAGGTGAATGGAGAGAAGGTCGGGACGCTCTGGTGTACGCCGTATGTATGCGACATCGGCCGCTATCTCACCAAGGAGACGAACGAGATCCGCGTCACGGTGACATCCACATGGCACAACCGCATCATTCGCGACCGGTCGCGTCCGGAGAACGAGCGCACGACATGGACCATCGAAGGCCCCAAGGCCGGCGACCCTTTGCGTCCCTCCGGTCTCCTGGGGCCGTCTCGCATTGGAATGTAAGAGGATTGTAACCAGGCGCTGGAATGTCCGTGAACATACTCATCACCATTTCGCCGTCCTCTCCGGATCGGCTACGCGGTATCGCCGAAGCGGCACAGAAACGGGGATGGCATCTTATGGTCCAGAGTCGGCTACTGCACCGTCTCGACGGCTGGTCGGGAGACGGGGCTCTCGTGACCGTGCGCAGTGAAGACGAGATTAGGCTCGTTCGCCGTCTTCGCAGAAAGGGCATTCCCGTTGTCGACCTGACGATAGAGCATCCCGAGTTGCGGCTGCCGCGCGTTATTGGAGATCATGCGGAAATCGGACGTTGCGCGGCGAGGTTTTTCGCAGACCGCCGCTTTACTCATATCGCATGGTTTTCATCCGATTGGACGCACGTTCACGCCCTGCGCTTCGTGGGGCTGTGCGAGGTCTGGGAAGGCGAACCGCCGATTCGCTGGGTGTTTTCACAGTCCGGTTCGGGACGACGCGCAGATCACTGGCCGTCACTTGTCCGTTGGCTTGGCGGTCAGCTTGCTGCGGCGCCGAAGCCGCTTGCTGTCGTCACTTATGACGATTCAGATGCCGCGCGTGTGGAACACATCGCGCTTGCCCGCGGACTAGCGGTCCCGGAAGAAATCGCCATTCTCGGCATCGGCAACGACACGCTCCTCTGTGAAAATCAGCAAGTTCCCCTGTCGTCTGTTCGTCACGACACAGAAGAAGCCGGCCGTCGCGGTGTCGCGTTGCTTGAAGAGTTGATGTCCGAGCCTCATCGCGGTGCGCCGCCATGTCTTTTGGTGTCACCAAGGGGCGTCGTCGAACGGGCGAGCACCGATGTCATTGCTGTTGAGGATCCCCTTCTTGCCGCAGCGCTCGGATACATCAGCTTGCACCTTGCCGAGTCCTTCGGGCTCGCCCAGATTGCCGATGCTCTCGGGGTGTCACCTTCGCGAATCCAGTCGGCATTCACCGCCGGGCTCCAGTGTCGTGTCGGAGGCGAAATCCGGCGTCAACGGCTTGCGCGGGTGCGTCTTCTTTTAGAGAACACCACGCTCACGGTGAGTGAAATTGCCAACCAGACGGGATTCCAGCATCTGTCGCATCTGTCGATGCTCTTCCGCAAGACGACAGGCCTGACGCCCAGCGCCTGGCGCGCCGCACATGCGCGGCAGTAGTGTTACAATCGTGCTTTTTGATTTCGGATCAATTGAAAACCATTAGCTTGAATCTCCGATAAATATAAATTCCCCCTTTAATTTTATAAATCATTGCTGTCGAAATTCACCTTCCCGATACCTTATAATCCAAGACGAAAGGACGAAGTGGATAAAACCACTTAATATCGGAATCTTCACCGCAAAGAGGAAGTCTTATGAAAAGCGAACAGTTGCTGAAATCGACAAAACTCTCTGGGAGCCGGACGCTACGGCGTACGGGTCTGCTTTGCCTGATGGCAGTCATGCCTTTCGTGACGCACGCGGCCGACAAGACGTGGACCGGCAACGTAAGTGACGTGTGGGATTTGACATCGCTCAACTGGCTCTTGGGCGGTACGGCGGCGGCGTTCGCGGCGGGCGACAATGCGATGTTCGACGGTGCGGGCGCGTCCGTGACGATGAGCGGTTCCTTTGCGGCGGGCACGGTGACGGTCGATTCCGCAAGTGATTACACGATTACGTCATCGACGACGACGCGGCAGACAGCGAGCACCGCCGCAGTGGGGCTGACCGGTGCGACGCGGCTCGTGAAGAAGGGGACGGGCAAGCTGACCCTGATCGGACTGCACAATTTTTCGGGCGATATCGAGGTACATGGCGGAACGCTCGTGGGGGACGGTGTTGGCGATAATCCCTGCGATGTAATCAATGCCCGTAACAGCCCGTTCGGCGATCCGCGCGTGGTGCGCTCGATCTCGGTCTACACTAATGCGACGCTTCAATTCGCAAAGGGCGGCCTGCTGGGGGCGGGTACGTCATCAAGCGATGTGCTGGCGGATGTCTATGTGTACGGCGGTACGCTTGAACCGACGCCGGGGAAATGTACCACGTTCGGCAATCTCTATCTCGCGGACTGTGCAGTGAATATGGCGAGTGGACAAAGTCCCAACTGGAGGAATCTGGCATTGAATGGTACGTGGCTTGAGTTCGGCGGTACCCACGCCATCACGCTGGAAAGTTCTTCGTCGACCCACATCGGCATTTTTGCTGGACGGACGCGTCCAATTGACTTCCGTGTACCGGACATCACGGGCGACAACAATCCCGATGTCATTATGAAAATCCCCCTGTTCGATCCGCCGACTTCCGCTGTTGAGAGCTCATGGGCGACCGAGGACGGTCAGTGGTATTGCAACACCAATGTCGTGAAGACGGGGGAGGGCACCCTCCGGCTGGAGCACAACGATAGTAATTTTGTGCGCGACTTCGTTGTGTCAAACGGCACGCTGGTCTGCGGCAACGGCCGGGCCAGGATTGGTGCGTCGTCATCAGTTCTTGGCGACACCACCGTTCCCCACACGATCTATGTGGAGCCCGGCGCGACGATCATCTATGAGAACAATGACGTGCAGGGGCAGTTCTATAACGACTCCAAGATCGCGATGCACATCCGCGGCGGCACGCTGACACAAACAGCAAACCGAGTGAATGGCTTCGGCCCGGTGATCTTTGAGAACGCCACGTTGAGTTATTCCGGCGTGAATGGTGCCTGGCCGACCTTTGGCTTCAGTGAGGTGACGTTCATGGGCACGAATGCCTATGTGTTGCCCAATAGCAGTGGCTCGAAGATCTATTTTGGCGCGAACCGTATGGGCATCGTCTGCGTGAGCAATATTGTGTCGGGCGTGCCGGGAGATGTTGACCGAACGAAGCCGGACGTGACGATCGATTCTGCCGTCACGGATTGCGATGGCAACTGGGCCGGAGGTGGCCTGGGGCCGCGTCCCACCCAGTTCCGCAAGACGGGGCACGGCGTTCTCAGGTTAGGCCGGAACGACATGACCTATACCGGCAATGTGGAAATCGCCGAGGGTGTTGTAACGTTTTCGAGGCGCGGCGCGTCCTACGGTTCTGGCGCGAATCAGCGGACGGGCTTTGAAAGCGGGACTTCATCAGCGCTTGGCAACCTCGCAACCGGTAAGCGCGTTACGGTGTACGACACAGGCGAACTCTATATCGATGGTAGCGATGCATTCGGCCAGGCCTGTTCGGATTTTGATGCGACATTCGCCGTCTCGAACGGTACACTGCGCTTCGCCTCCTGGTCGATCAACGGATTGCCGAGGTTGGAGCTATACGATCCTCAATTCGAGTATGAGGCGGGTGTCGGCAAAAGCGGAAACATCGATTCGGATTACTGGGGATTGTGGGCATTGCGTTACCCCGTATCATTTGACGGAACGCAGCCGATCGACTGGCCGAACAGAGGTAGCTACAATATCATTTCTCTGGGTTACTCGAGTGACACGACGACCAACATCGTGGGCGACACCACGAACTACACGGGCCGCACGGAATTCAAGGTGGCGGACATCACAGGAGACGGTCGCGCAGATGTGAAGATCGGGCTCGACGTCCAAAGCCTGCCGCACTGGGATCATGACCCTACCCGCATTTCGAAATTTGAGAAATGCACCTGGCGGTGCGGCCTCCTGAAGACGGGGCCGGGTACACTAGAGCTTTCCGGCAGGTTCACATGTCCGCAACCGACACGCATCGCCGCCGGTGCGCTGCTCTTTGGCGGGACGGTTGCCGCACAGCAAAGCGGATGGGCGATATCCGAGATGCAGGTCGAGAGCGGCGCGTTCCTTGGCGGCACGGGCACGGTCGAGAATGTCACGATCCTTGCGGGCGGCGGCTTGACGGCGACCACAGGACAGAATGAGCCGCTGAAGGTCACGGGGACGCTGACGGCGAACGGCGTGGTGCCGATCGACATCACAAACGCGGGCGCGGATGCCGTGGATATCGCCTCGATAAAGATGCCGGTTCTGCAGGCGGCGAATGTAGACGCACTCGACTGCGTAGTGACTGTGAATGGTCAGGCAGCGCCGCCGAATTGGGCGTACAACGCCTATGTGCAGGATGGCGTTCTTTGGTGCCGCAGTGCCAGAAAAGGTTTGACGGTCATCATCCGCTGAGTAAAGAACAAACGAAAGGGAGTTGATAGATGCAACGAAGCTTAGTGTTTGCAGCCGCATGTGCGGCGATGTTGTGCGTGGCCGATGCCGGACAGTGGGCGAAGCCCGCATGGATTCCACGCGAAGAGGGATTGTATCGCAGTCAGGTCCACCGCGGCGGCGGTGTGCGGACGCGCCCGGACAACTCAATGGAGTCGTTCCTCTGGAGTTGGGGACACGGTATGGCACCAGAAGCCGATGCGCGCCTTACGAAGGACGGCATGGTGATCGCGTTTCATGACAACGACCTCAAGCGGCTTGGTCGCGGTATCACGCCGGAGTTCGCGGCGACGCCGATCAAAGATCTCACATGGGAACAGATCCGTGACGTCGACGTCGGCTCCTACCTCGGGAAAGAGTATAGCTCTGTCCGTATCGCTACGATGGAGAGTGTTTTCGCCGCGATGAAAGGACGTCCCGAACGGCTCCTTTATGTGGATGAGAAAGGCGCGCCGCCGAAGCTCATTGCAGAACTTGCCGAAAAATTCGGCGTGATCGAGCAGACGTATTTTTGTTCACCGAACTGGCGGAAGGTCGTCGAGTGGCGGAAGGTCGCGCCAAAGGGCCGCTCGATGGTGTGGCTCGGGAACTTCCCAAAGGACAGTAGCCCCGAGAATGTGGCGAAGACGGAAGCCTTCGTCCAGCAGCGTCTTGATGAAATGGCGGCGACCGGATTTGATGGCATCGATCAGGTGCAGATTCATGTGCGCACCGATCTCAAACGCGATGATCCGTTCTGCCCGTCGACGCCGTTCATGCGTCGCGCGATCGAACTCATGCACAAACATGGTGTCTCCGTGAATGTCGTCACGTGGACGGAGGGGACGAACAAGGAGGTTCACCTCAAGCTCTGGGATCTCGGTTTCGACCATTTCACGACGGACTATCCTGAAACACTCATTGCAGTCGTGGACGAGATCAAACGCGAATACGCCGCGAAGAAGGGAAAGTGAGCGCCATTCCGGAAGATCTGTAATGAAGAGTATCGAACAACGTTTTCGGCGCGGACAAATGCGGATGCTCGTGACGACGATCATCGGCTACGCGCTGTTCTACTTTCTGCGCAAGAATCTCTCAATCGCGATGCCTGGGCTTGCGCAGGACTACGGCATCACAAAGACATCGCTCGGCCTTTTCCTTACGTTGCATGGCGTTGTGTACGGACTCGGCAAGTTCGTGAACGGCCCACTCAGCGACCGTTGCAATTCGCGGCGATTCCTCTGCGGCGGGCTTCTCGCAACGATTGTCTGCAACGTCATCTTCGGGTTCGGTCCCGTCTTCGCGGCCCTCATCGCGGGTGACAACACAGGCACAGCATTCACGACGGCGCTCGTCACGGTCCTGGGCGTCGCGTGGGTAGCGAACGGTTTCTTCCAGTCAATGGGCAACCCCCCGTGCCTGCGGCTCATCGCCCACTGGATACCCCCAAACGAACTTGCGACGAAGCTCAGTATCTGGAACTCGTCGCATTCGATCGGCGCGGGGCTCGTCACAATCCTGTGCGGTTACATCATGGGGCTTGGGGTGCTTGGCGCGGATAACGTTGGGATCGGCATGTGGCGCTGGTGCTTCTGGGTTCCCGCGATCATTGCTGCGGTTGGCCTTGTCGTGCTGATCATCTGGCTCCCTGATACGCCGACCTCCGAAGGTCTCCCTGAACTCGCAGGCACACAGGCGACCGATTCAGATGCGGACACCGGAGAATCAACGGGACCTTCGGCCGTACGCCGTGTGTACCTGAACCCGACGATGTGGGTTCTCGGTCTCAGTTGCTTTATGGTGTACCTCGTCCGTTTCGCAATCCTCGACTGGGGGCCCATGCTTCTGAAAGAGGCGAAAGGTGTTTCACTCGTGGGAGCGGGCTGGGCGGTCGCGTGTTTTGAGATTGCGGGCATTCTCGGTACGCTGTTCTCGGGCGTGGCGACGGATCGTCTGGCTGGTGGACGAGCCCCGCGCGTGTGCCTCTTCATGATGCTCGGCGCGGCGGCGGCAATGGCAGTGTTTTGGTTTCTCCCAGCACACGGACCGGTTCTCCCCTACATCCTCGCTCTCGCCGTGGCGGGCTTTTTCATCTACGGTCCACAGGCGATGACGGGCACGACGGCGGTGAACCTCGCGACGAAACGCCTCGCCGGAACGGCGGTGGGGTTCACGTCGCTCTTTTCCTATGCGAGTGTCCTGTTTTCGGGATGGGGCATGGGTTTCCTCGCGGATAAAACAGGCGGTTGGACAGCTTCATTCTACGCTGTGATTGGCGCGGCACTCGTCGGCGCGGCACTCTTTCTCGCTTTGTGGAATACAAAACCCGACGGATATGACGAACTTGAGAAAGGAAACGAAAAATGAAACACGGCATCTATTACGCCTATTGGGAAGACCAGTGGCAGGCTGATTACTTCAAATACGTCGAGAAGGTAGCGAAACTCGGCTTTGACTGCCTTGAGATCGCTTGCTCGCCACTGCCGGGCTACACCCGCCAGCAACTCATCGACCTCAAGAATGCGGCGTCCGATCATGGCATCTTTCTCACGGCTGGACACGGCCCCGCAGCGGATCAGAATCTCGCCTCGTCCGATCCGGCCATCCAGAAGAATGCCAAAGCGTTTTTCATCGACCTCTTGAAGCGTCTGGAGATTCTCGACATCCACACGATCGGCGGCGGCATCTACAGCTATTGGCCGGTCGATTATTCAAAGCCCATCGACAAGCCCGGTGACTGGGCGCGCTCTGTTGCAAATGTCCGCGAGGTCGGCAAGGTCGCCGCGGACTGCGGCGTCGATTACTGCCTTGAAGTTCTAAACCGCTTCGAGGGGTATCTCCTCAATACGGCTGCCGAGGGCGTGAAGTTCGTTCGCGAAGTCGATGTGCCATCTGTCAAGGTGATGCTCGATACCTTCCACATGAACATCGAGGAAGATTCAATCGGCGGCGCAATCCGCTTGACGAAAGGGCTTCTCGGACACTTCCACACGGGCGAATGCAATCGCCGCGTACCCGGCCGCGGACGCACGCCGTGGGCAGAAATCGGCGCTGCGCTGAAAGAGATCGGCTACGATGGATGCGTCGTGATGGAGCCGTTCGTCCGCATGGGTGGCAAGGTCGGCGAGGACATCAAGGTCTGGCGTGAGCTTGAACCCGGTATCACCGAAGAAAAAATGGACGCCGACGCGAAGGAAGCACTCGAGTTCCAGCGGAAGGTTCTCGGCTAACCCATGAAGGCACTCGTTCTGGAAGCCAATGCGCGGCTTGTCTGCCGTGAACACGAACTGCGTGTCGTCAAGGGTTGGTACCGACTTAAGATCGCTGCGGCTGGAATCTGCGGTAGCGATCTCGGGCGCGGATTCAACTCCAGCGCCTACCACTACCCGCTCGTGATGGGGCATGAATTCTCTGCCGTTGTCGAAGAGGCGCCGCAAGGCGGACGCTTCGCGCCCGGCGCACGTGTCGCGGTCTATCCGCTTCTGCCGTGCGGCACATGTGCCCCTTGCCAGAAAGGGCATATCCAACTCTGCCTTAACTACGACTACTTCGGATCGCGTCGCGACGGTGCCTTCGCGCAAGCTCTCTACGCACCGGAATCGCATCTGCTTCCGATCCCGGACGACGTGTCGCTCGAAGAGGCGGCATTGTGCGAACCGGCGGCGGTCGCTTACCACGGTGTGAGCATGCATTCGGTCGCCCCCGGACGAACTGCGCTCGTGATTGGCGGCGGCCCGATTGGACTCATCGCCGCGCAATGGCTCCGCATCAAGGGCTGCACGTCGATCGCCGTCGCAGATATCGAAGAGGCGAAACTCGACTTTGCGGCGACATTCGGTTTCACGGCGATCGATTCACGAAAGCTCGACGACTTCGCTGATGCGTTCGACTATGTGGCCGAAGCCTGCGGCCTCGCCATTACGCGCCGGGCGGCCATCGCCTGCTGCGCACGGAAGGGCCACGTCTTCTTCATCGGCAATCCGGCGGATGACTGGACGCTTGAAAAAGCGTTCTTCTCATCCATCTTGCGACGGGAGATCTCGTTTACGGGGGCTTGGAACTCAGTACCCGATCCAGACTGGAAAACCGTTCTGGCACACGCCGGAAAGGATCTCGACCTGAAACCGCTCATCACCGGGCGCACCTCGCTCGAAGACGCCCCGGCGATGTTCGACCGCCTTATCCGTCACGAGGGGTTTCACTGTAAAACATTGATTCTGCCAAATGGAGACATCGAATGAGAGCCTGTATTGAATGCCTCCCTTGCCTTGCCCGCAATGCGATTGACCTCGCACGAAAGTCGGCACAAGGCGATCCCGATCTTGAACAGCGCATCGCCGCTGGCGGCATGCGTATTCTAGCAGAGGTGGCCGAGACTGGGTATCCGTTGCCCCCCCCCTGCTATGCGCGGAAGCTTATCGACCATGCGCTTCTGGTGGGCGATGGCGCTGTGCCAGATCCGTGGGCACCGGAAAAGAAAATATCAACCGAACTTGCCTTGAAGTTGACGACGAAGTTGGATGAGATTCCCGGCTGGGCCCCCGACTCCTTCGAGAGTCGCCTACGCCTCTCCGTCGCGGGCAACATTCTCGACTTCGCGATCTACGCCGATCTCGACATGGCCGACGCGATGGAGACCATACGCGAGGCGTTCACAAAACCCCTTGATACGGCAACGGTCGCGAAGCTGAAAGAGAAGATGGACGCGGCGGAAAACATCTTCTGGATCTTCGACAACTGTGGCGAAGCTGTCTTTGACCGGCTGTTGATTGAGCCGTATCGCAAAAAGATGACGCTTGCCGTGCGTGGCAAGCCCGCGTTTAACGACATCACTGTGGCAGAGTTGGAAGAGTCAGGATACGGCCCCGACTTCGCGCGTGCCGTCGTTTCGAACGACGACGGCGTGCCGGGTGTCGTGCCGGAGACCTGCGGCCAGACATTCGCAGAGGCGTTCGCCGCAAGCGATCTCGTCATTGCGAAAGGACAGGCGAATTTCGAGACGTTGAGCGACCGCAAGGATCATCCGATCGCCTTCCTCTTCCTCGCGAAATGCCCCGTCGTCGTCCGGGAGGTCAACGCCACGCCGCGCTCGATTCAGGTAATCCTGCGGAATATGTGAGTCCGCCCTCAGGGGCGTGCCCGAGCAGTTTCTAACGGCTTCCTAACGCAGGAAACACGTTCCTCTAACGAGAGCATGCTAGTCTGTCTGCTGTGTTATTCTGTGGGTTGTCGGTGCTTTTGAGTCCCTCTGTTTTCTACTAGGGATGTTGTGCCTTTGAATGGAACGCAAAAGCTGATATGCTTCTAGGCTAGGTGGAAGAGGTGAGGAGGGTGAAAATGAGCAATTTCCGTGGAAAAGATGGATGGATAGGTGTTTTCGTGTGCGTGATCGTGCTCTGTGTCTGTTGTGAGACGCTGGCAGCGCTTAAGTACGAACCGTCCTGTTACGTTCAGGATGGGCTTGTGGCGCATTTCGACGGTCTGCGCAACGCGGGCATGCTCCAGGCGCATAACGGCATCGCGACGAACTGGGTGGATTTGAGCGCCAACGGCAATGACGCCATCCTCAAATGGGATACGGTCAACGGCAGCCGCTGGGCGACGGACGGCTTCACGTTTGAGAAAGGGAGCTATTTCGAGCAGCTCAGCGACCTTACATTCACCAACACCATCACCATCCAGGTGGTGTGTGAGGTGGACACGAATCTGTTGTCGACATCGTGGCCGCAGCTCGTGGGAGCCGGCGATAGCGACAGATGCAATATCTACGTGTCCGTTGGATCAGGCAAGCGTCTGACGTTCAAAAACGCGAATACTGGCAACACCTATATACCGGGGGGAGCCTGGGAAGGGCGCTTTGCCACGGCGATCCGTAATGGAACGCAGAACATCCTGTCCCAGACCGGCGATGGCAGCGAGGGCGCGACTGTCACCACTAGTGGAGGCAATATCGGCACGCACACATGGCGGATCGGCGCGGCAAGCAGTGTGCTGTCCACACGTCTTATCAATTACCTGACGGGCAAAATCCAGGCCGTGCGCATCTATGACCGCGTATTGACGACAGAAGAATTGCTGACGAATCGCGCACTGGATGACGCCCGTTACAAGACGGGGCTGCCCGTGACGAACGTGATCGTGGCCACGTCCGTCCGCGGTATCGAAGGCACGGAGTCGGCGGGCGTGTATGCGGTGGACGGCTCGCACACGTTCACGGCCCCCGAATCCGTCACGAAGGGTGCCGACACCTACACCTGTTCGGGCTACACGCTCGAGACATGGGACGCCGGAAATGCCGCTTGGGGCGATCCCGTAACGAGCGCCGAACGCGCTTATACGGCCTCGGACTCGGGCAAGGTGCGCCTCATCTGGACGTGGACGCACACAGCAGGCCCGGGCGCATTGGATGTGGACGCCTATTCGCAGGACGGGCTTGCGATGTTCTTTGACGGATTCCGCAACGCGGGCCGCGATGTGCCGCACGACTCCTCCGCTACGAAGTGGGCGAACCTCGCCGTCAACGCGAACGACGCCACGCTCTACGTGGAGGACCCGGTGAGCCGTTGGCGGGGAGACGGCTTCTACTTCGGCGGCGCCTCCTATGGTCAACTGGACGCCAATCAGAGGGTGGAAACCGCCTACACCATTCAGGTGGTCTGCGACGTCGACACAGCGACGCTGAAAAAACGCCACCATGATGATCCGGATCGTCTTTTGAAGTGGCCGCATCTGATCGGCGCGGGAAGCGCCGACAACTGCAACGTCTTTTACCGCGTGGAAGACGCCGACAGCCCGATCTGTTTCAAGGACACCGCCAGCAACAAACGTTACGACCTCTATGCGTGGTTGGGAGATGATATAACGCTGCGTCGGGACGGCTGCCTTTATCAGGGGCTTTTGAGCCATGCGGATGGCAACTGGGTCACCGCATCCATAAATAATCTCCCCGTTGGGTCGCGAACGTGGTACATCGCAACGGCAGAAGGATCTGGATCGTCAGCAAAAGCGGCCCGTTTTCTGACGGGTATCATCCACGCCATCCGCATGTACGACCGTGTGCTGACGGACGAAGAGATTGCCGAGCACCGCGTGCTCGACAATGCGCGTTTCTGGGGACGTCCGACGTCGAATGGCATGGTGGTGGTAGCCTCGCGTATCGCGGGACTTGAAGGCGTCGAGCCCAACGGTACGTACCGGCCGGCGAGCCATACGTTCTCCGCGCCGACCGGCATCCAGACGCTGGACGGACGGGAGTACCAAGCCGATGGCTACGTCGTCGAGACGTGGGATGCCGCGCGGGAAACGTGGATCACTCCCGAAGCCGGCACGGGGCACACATGGACGTCGCCCTCGGGCGTGGACTGGGCCAGCCGCCGCCTGACCTGGAAATGGAAGCTCGTACGCGGCCTCGTGACATACGACGTCGGGGATTATGTGCAGGAAGGTCTCATCGTGCATTTCGACGGCATTCGCAACGTGGGCGCGGATCTGCCGCATGACAGCACGGCGGGCTCCTGGCAGGATCTCAGCCCCCGCCGCAGTCGAGGGCTGATCATACAGCGCATGCCCGACACAAGCGGCTGGCTGGAAAATGGTTACTCGTTTGCGGGCTCCAACTACGTGCAGGTTGCGAAAAAAGTCTCGCCCGGTTCGGAAGTGACGCTAGAGATGCTGCTCGACGTAAAGCCCTCCGAACAGAAGGGCAAATATCCCACCTTCTTCTCTGGATATGAAAACGATTCGTTCGTGTTTTTCATCCGCGATACGGGAACCACGCTCGAGTGGAAGCAGGATGTGTTCGCGGGAACAGGATATAATAATCGTCCAAAGGCGACGAGCTGGCAAGGAAAGGACTTTGTGGGCGTGATGAGCGCAACGCATTCGACCCTTTACGAAAATGGGGTGAAGAAGAGCGAAATAGGGCGTTCCAAAGTCGTGACCTACGATCCGGCCTTTTGGCGCTTAATGGCCAATGCCCACAACTGGGTGGCAAGTAGTCCTCCGAACTACAATGGCCAGGCCATCGGCAAGGTTTTCACGGCACGTTTCTACAACCGAGCGTTGACGGATGCAGAGCGGGCATGGAACCGGAAGGTGGATCAGGCCCGTTACGAAGGCATCCTGCCGGTGACGAACGTCGTGGTGGCGGTCGGCAAGTACGCCACGACAACCGAAGCCCCCGGCTGCTACGAGGTGGCGGGTTCCTGGTCGTTCACGGCAAGTGATGCCACGGAGGAAGGGAAAACGCATAGGGTGTCCGGCTACACGTTAGAGGCGTGGGCAAACGATGCTTGGAGCGCTCCGACTTCACACACCGGCGCGTCCTACACGTACGTACAGGGCGAGTCTCCAGCAATGGTGCGCCTCACATGGCGGTGGACCTCTGGCGGCACCTGCGTTCTGATCCAGTGAGGACGATCAAAAGCGATACCGCCTTTGCATGTTGATCAAGAGGACCCTAACTCTCGTTTCCCTTCTTTGACCGGAAGTGCTCCTCCAAAATCTGCGCGGCCAGACCGACAATCTCGGTGCAGGGCCGACTCTCGTAGTATGCCTCCGTCCGCGCATCCGAGACGGGCTCATCGGCTCCCGGGGGAAGTCCTAGCAGTTCACGGCAGATGAGCGATCCGGTCTTGTCCTTAAACGTTGCAGCAAGCGCTTGCACCAGCGCATAATGCTGATCCTTCTCCGCCTTGCAAGTCAAGTCGCTATAGCCCTCCGTGAGACCGATGACCATCAACATACCCGACACCGCGCCGCAGACTTCCCGCAACCGCCCCATGCCGCCACCGAATGACGAGGCCAGCATCATGGCCTTCTCAAAATCCAGGCCGCACTCTTTCGCAAAGGGACACACGACCGCTTGAGCGCAATTCGCGCCATCGCGAAACAGGGCCATCGCTTCGTCTCTCTTCATGCTCGACCTCATCCGTCATTCACGCGCTCTTTTCGCCGAGCGCCAGTTCCCGCACAATTTCACGGAACGCCCCGGCCGCAGGCGAACTCGCCGCCGACTCCACGAAGGCCTTGCCGTCATCGCCCGACTCGGCGATCAACGGATCGATCGGTATCGAGCCCAGGAACGGCACGCCCATCTCTTCGGCCATCGTGCGTCCGCCGTTCGCCCGCAGAATCGGTGTGACCTCACCGCATTTCGGGCAGGCAAAGCCGCTCATGTTTTCGATCACGCCAAGCACCTTGACGCCCACCTCGTTGCAGAAGTTGATCGATTTGCGCACATCGGCAGCCGCCACCTTTTGCGGCGTGGTAACGATCACCGCGCCCTCCAAATCTGGGATAAGCTGGCAAATCGAAAGCGGCTCATCGCCGGTGCCCGGCGGCACGTCGATCACCAGCAGATCCAAGTCGCCCCACGCCACATCTTCGATGAATTGACGGATCACTCCCATTTTCATAGGACCGCGCCAGATCACAGGGTCGTCGTCGTTCTGCAGCAGGAATCCGGTCGACAGCACCTTGAGCCCGCCGACCTCGACCGGCAACATGCCATCCACCCCGCCCTCCATGCGGCACCCCACCAAGCCCAGCATGGTCGGCAC
>Ga0209407_1000823_pt1 | contig 35784 bp, 23 predicted proteins | sample AD_JPNHG3_MetaG_FD_184410 | JGI IMG/M metagenome (GOLD analysis project Ga0209407, IMG submission 184410) | Active sludge microbial communities of municipal wastewater-treating anaerobic digesters from Japan - AD_JPNHG3_MetaG (SPAdes) (version 2) | ecosystem: Engineered > Bioreactor > Anaerobic...
CTTTGCTCCCGCGCTCCGCCACGCTGTCGCCGGGAAAACAAAAACCCCCGCGGCAGCATTCGCTGATCCACGGGAGTTCTGGCCTTACCTTCGCACTGCGAAAAACCTACACGTCAACCCTCCCGTGGCCGCACAGCAGCCACAAGCCGGTAAGTCGCAGGTTAATCGCTATGACTTTCGATGTCATTTGCGGGTATCATGACATAGTTGGGCCGTCTCTGACAAGCGGAATATGTGCATGGATGATCGCGATTTAAAAATCTATTTTCCCTAAACGGGGAAATCTGCAAAGACAGCGGATTATTTGCAGAGCGTGTAGAGCACGCCCGCGACCACCGCCGAACCGATCACGCCCGAGACGTTCGGCCCCATGGCGTGCATCAGCAGGTAGTTGTTCGGATCGGACTCCAGACCGACCTTGTTGGACACACGCGCTGCCATCGGCACTGCCGAGACACCGGCCGAACCGATCAAGGGGTTGATCGGATCTTTACAGAACTTGTTCATCAGACGACCCATCCAGCAACCACCGGCCGTACCAAAGCTGAAGGCGATCAGCCCCAAGATCAAAATGCCCAACGTTTCTGGATTCAGGAACTTTTCGCAGGCCAACTTGGAGCCGACTGCAAGCCCCAGCATGATCGTCACGATGTTGATCAAGGCATTCGCCATGGTGTCGGCGATACGCGCCACACTGGGGCCAACCTCGCGCGCTAGGTTGCCGAGCATCAATGCGCCAATCAGCGGCACCGCGCTGGGCAACAGCAACGCGCAGAGTAGCAGCACGGTCAGCGGGAAGCAGACCTTCTCCATCTTCGAGACCGGACGGAGTTGCTTCATCACGATCTTACGTTCGCTCTCAGGGACGATGGCCTTCATGATCGGCGGCTGAATGATCGGCACGAGCGCCATGTACGAGTAGGCCGCCACCGCGATCGCGCCCAACAGGTGCGGGGCCAACTTGGTCGTCAGCCAGATGGCAGTCGGGCCATCCGCGCCGCCGATGATACCGATTGACGAAGCTTCTTTCAGTCCGAAGTTGATATGCTCAGGGAAGAGCAGGGAGAGCGCGAGCGCGCCCAGCAGCGCGACGAAAATACCAAGCTGCGCGGCCGCACCCAGCAACGCCGTACGCGGGTTGGCGATCAGCGGACCAAAGTCGGTCATCGCGCCCACACCCATGAAGATGATGATCGGGAAGAGACCGGTGTTGACGCCGAACTCGAAAAAGTAGTAGAGGAATCCGCCCGGTTCGAGCACCAGCTTCGTAGCCGCATCCACCAGCGGCGGCGCGGTGACATTCGCGAACGGCATGTTGGCCAGCAGGCCACCGAAGCCGATCGGCAACAGCAGCAGCGGCTCGAACTCCTTGACAATCGCCAAGTAGAGCAACACAAGGCAAACAAGGATCATGATCGCCTGGCCCAGCCCGTACGGCAGTCCGAAGATGACTTTCACCTCCTGCCCCGGCATGTGAGCACCCGACGGCGTCAGGTAACCTTCAGTCAAATATTTAGGCGGATCTTTGGCGAGAAACCCTTTGATCCCGGTATCATCCTTGAGTTGCTTCACTTTGCGGACCATCGTCCGCCAATCGTCGCCCGTGGCAGTCTGAGCGACCGCACCGTCAGCCGTCGCAACCGGTGCCGCAGGCTGCGCCCCAGCATCTGCCGAAAACGCCGAACCGGCAAGCACCACCACACACACCATAATCGTATAGAGAAATTTCATACAGCAATCCTTTCATTCATCCTTACGCCAAGAGAGCCAGCAGGTCGTCGGTATTGACCTTGTCACCGACATTCACATACACCGCAGCGACACTTCCGGCACGCGGAGCATGCACCGGGGTTTCCATCTTCATGACATCCAGAACGATCAGAACGTCATCTTGCGCCACGGCATCGCCGGGCTTGACTTCCACGCGCAGCACCGCGCCCGGCAATACCGCGCGGACCTCCTCTTGTTGGGCTGCGTCAGTGGCGACGACCGGCGCCGCAACTGTGGCCGCTGGCGCGTTGGCTTTCGGACGCGCGGTACGCGTCTTCTTTTTGGGCTCCTCATCCGGCAGGATGTGGTTGAAACGGGGGATAATCACAGCAAAACGGTTCATCACCCAGACCATGAGGGCGAGGAACACATAAACAATGCCCATGCCTGCAACCAGCAGGACGAAGCCTTGCATCAAGGTGTTGGCCATATACGACTCCTGGGGCCGGAGACCCCATCTACGAATAACAAAAAAGGGGAAGGAAAATAATGCGACCACGCGCGAGCTGACGGCAGATTAAGAGGGCCGTCCGTAATGCGGGGTCAGGGGAAAAAGACAGAAGATCGAACTTAAGTGCTGAACGCTTAACTCATATCGAACTCTCAACGTTCAACGCTCAACATTCAAAGTTCAAGATCAACACAGCACCGGAGAGGTGTGCGCGAGCAAAAAGAAATGCGGATGCAGAATGTTCCGCAGTGAAGAAAAATTACAAAAGCCCGCCCTAGCACGCCGAAGCGGTGGGCGCATATTATCGTGATATCTGGACCATACGACATCCGGCGTACGGACAAATCGGAGTGTGTCGAAGACAACAACAAACCCGCTCCGATGCTCAGGCAACAGTGCGTCGCAGTGCAACCCGTCTTCAGCACCCGCCCAAGAAGTGCCCGCCGCGTCGCCGCCTTGACCGCCCCAGGATGACTCGGCATCTGCGGAGCCACCGGATGTGAACACGCCGAGCAAGGACCCGGTACAGACACGTCCATTCGTCTGCAACAGGAACGCCGATGCGAACAGCACTGCGAACGTCACCCTGCGGATGACGTTCACAGACTGCTCGTTAGACACTTGCTCGAAACGTTTCATTTGATTATTTGCAGAGCGTGTAGAGCACGCCCGCGACCACCGCCGAACCGATCACGCCCGAGACGTTCGGCCCCATGGCGTGCATCAGCAGGTAGTTGTTCGGGTCGGACTCCAGACCGACCTTGTTGGACACACGCGCTGCCATCGGCACTGCCGAGACACCGGCCGAACCGATCAAGGGGTTGATCGGATCTTTACAGAACTTGTTCATCAGGCGGCCCATCCAGCAACCACCGGCCGTGCCGAAGCTGAAGGCGATCAGCCCTAGGACCAAAATACCCAGCGTCTCCGGATTCAGGAACTTTTCGCAGGCCAGCTTAGAGCCGACCGCAAGCCCCAGCATGATGGTCACGATATTGATCAAGGCATTCGACATGGTGTCGGCGATACGCGCCACACTAGGGCCGACCTCGCGCGCCAGATTGCCGAGCATCAGCGCACCGATCAGCGGCACCGCGCTGGGAAGCAACAACGCGCAGAGCAGCAACACGATCAACGGGAAACAGACTTTCTCCATCTTCGAGACCGGACGGAGTTGCCTCATCACGATTTTGCGCTCGTGCTCAGGGATGAGCGCTTTCATGATCGGCGGCTGGATGATCGGCACCAGCGCCATGTACGAGTAGGCCGCCACCGCGATCGCGCCCAACAGGTGCGGGGCCAGTTTTGTTGTCAGCCAGATAGCGGTCGGGCCGTCTGCACCGCCGATGATGCCGATTGATGCCGCCTCTTTGAGACCGAAGTTAATCGCATTGGGAAACAAGCCGGATAAAACGAGTGCGCCCAGCAATGCGACAAAGATGCCGAATTGCGCAGCCGCGCCCAGCAGCGCCGTACGCGGATTGGCGATCAGCGGACCGAAGTCGGTCATCGCACCCACGCCCATGAAGATGATGATCGGGAAGAGACCGGTGTTGACGCCGAACTCGAAGAAGTAGTAGAGGAATCCGCCGGGTTCGAGCACCAGCTTCGTGGCCGCGTCCACCACCGGCGGCGCGGTGACATTCGCGTACGGCATGTTGGCCAGCAGACCGCCGAAGCCGATCGGGAGCAGCAGCAGCGGCTCGAACTCTTTGACGATCGCCAAATAGAGCAGCACAAGGCAGACAAGGATCATAATCGCCTGACCCAGCCCATACGGCAGCCCGAAGATGACCTTCACCTGCTGCCCCGGTATGTAAGCGCCCGACGGTGTCAGATAGCCTTCAGTCAAATATTTCGGCGGGTCTTTGGAGAGGAAGCCCTTGATCCCGGTGTCATCCTTGAGTTGTTTGACCTTGCGGACCATCGTCCGCCAATCGTCGTCTGCGGCTGTCTTTGCAACCGCACCACTAGCCGTCGCAGCCGGTGCCGTAGGCTGCGCCCCGGCGTCCGCCGAAAACGCTGGACCGGCAAGCGTGAGCGCGACCGCGCAAGTCAGAATAAAAGTTCTCATAGCGAATTCCCAAAATTAGGTTAAGGTGACAGGCCGAGCGTGCGGTGAAGCAGCGTCGGCCCGGTGACACATCAGCCGACGACAACCAGCACTTCGCCGGTGTTGACCTTGTCGGTCTGGGCCACAAGAACGGCCTTCACCATGCCGTCGCAGGGCGAGACCACAGGCGTCTCCATCTTCATGACGTCCAGCACGACCAGTTCATCGCCTTCGGCGACGACGTCGCCCTCCGACACGTTGACGCGCAGAACCACGCCGGGGACTGCAGCCTTGACCTCGGTCTCCTTGCCGTCGGCGGATGCCGCCGTCGGAGCGGCAGGAGCGGACGGCGCAGCGGTGAGACCGTCGGCCACGCTCACGGCGTACTCCTTGCCATTCACCCGCGCCTTGCCATCCTTCAGCGCGACGGCAAATGCCTTGCCATTGACCGTCACCGTATAGCCGTCCGGCTTAGTGCCGCCAGCGGCGGGCGCGGCCTTCTTAGGCATGTTCTTGCGGATGCCGAGCTGCGCCTTGCCTTCGAGGAAGAGAATCCCCTTCTCTTGACAGGCGGCGGCGATAAAGATGTTCTCGTCGTTGACCGGAAGATTTTTGTCGGTCAGCATCTTCGTGAAGTGGGCGATCGACTTATTCGGGTCGGCATCGTTGATCTCCAGCACCGTCTTCGTGGTGGGCGGCAGATCGAGTTGCTCAGAAGCGATCTTGACGATCTCTGGATCCGGCTCGACCGGCGTCTTGCCGAAGTAGCCAAGCACCATCTTGCCGTAGCCGGGGGCGATCTTCTTCCACGGCCCCTGCAGCACGTTGTTGAATGCCTGCTGGAAGTAGAACTGCGAGACCGGCGTGACCGAGGTGCCGAAACCACCGCGGCGGACCACCTCGGACATCGCGGCGATGATCTCGTTGTAGCGGCTCATCAGGTTGTTGTCGCGCAGCATCTGGGTGTTGGCCGTAAGCGCGCCGCCCGGCATGGGGGACCAGGGAATCATCGGATCGACCTTGGTCGCCTCCGGCGGCAGGAAGTAATCCTTCATGCACTCGCCGAAGACCTTCTCGGCCTCGCGCACCTTATCGATATCGACGCCCAAATCGTACTCGGTGCCACGCAACGCATGCCACATGACGATCACGTCGGACTGACAGGTACCGCCGGAGACCGGCGAAAGCGAGAGGTCGATTGCGTCCGCGCCGGCGTCGAGCGCGGCCTTGTAGGCGGTGACACCGCAACCGGCGGTCTCATGCGTATGGTACTGGAGTTGCGTGCCTTCCGGCAGCATCTTGCGGGCGCGCTTGATCGTCTCGTAGACGTAGGTTGGCACCGAGGTACCGGAGGCGTCTTTGAAGCAGACCGAATCAAACGGGATGTCCGCATCGAGGATATTGCGCAGTGTCTTCTCATAGAAATCCGGATCATGTGCGCCGGTGCAGCCTGGAGGCAGCGCCATCATAGTGACCACGACCTGATGCTTGAGGCCGGCTTCATGGATGCAACGACCGGAGTAGATCAGGTTATTGACATCATTCAGCGCGTCGAAGTTGCGGATCGTGGTGATGCCGTGCTTCTTAAAGAGTTGCGCATGCAGGCGGATGACGTCCGACGAGGCAGAGTCGAGACAGACAATGTTCACACCGCGGGAGAGCGTCTGAAGGTTCGCGTCCGGTCCGGCCACTTCGCGGAAGCGGTCCATCATGCGGAACGAATCTTCATTACAATAGAAATAGAGCGACTGGAACATTGCGCCACCGCCGGCCTCGAAGTAGGTGATGCCGGCCTCGCGGGCCGCTGCCACAGCGGGCATGAAATCTTCGGTGAGGACACGAGCACCGTAGACGGATTGGAAACCGTCACGGAAAGCGGTACACATAAAGTTAATTTTTTTCTTAGCCACGGGATGCTCCTTGTAGGGTGGGTAATTGGTGTTAGGGTTGTTGGAAAAGGGGGTGGAGTTTGGTCTTAGTTCGCGCGTGCCCGGGCTGCCGCGACCGCGATCGCGACCAGTACGGCGTCATCATCAGCCCGCACGGCAGGACGCGCCCGCTTCTTGGGCTCCTCATCCGGCAGAATGTGATTGAGGCGCGGCACAATCGTGGCAGAGCGGTTCATAACCCAGACCAGCAGGGCGAGGAACACGTAAACGATGCCCATGCCTGCGACCAGTAGGACCAAACCTTGTTGAAGAATAGCCATCTAGAGACTCCTCTGTGATAAAAATAACATTTTGCCGACCGATTATATCGGAAATCGGGCGGGGATGTATAGCCTAAAATTTTACCAAAAATCAAAAAATTCCCACCCTGGCACACGCCCGAAAACCTGCGGCCAAGTGCTATAAATCTGACAGATCAGGCTGAACCGACTGATCTGAAAGAAAAAGGGGATGCCGGAATCAGAGACCGGCTCCCCCCACTTGAAGCTTATCGCATCAAAGCTTCCAAGGCGCGCGCATCGGGCGTTCCAGCATCCGGTTCGCCTCATCGTCGTTCGCGAACACCTCTTTCGCGGGATCCCATTTAAGCGAGCGTCCCAGCTTATACGCGATTATCACCAACTGCCCAAGCGATGCGGAGCGGTGCCCGATTTCCTCGTGCGAACTCGGACGCTCGCGGCTCTTGATGCATTCGAACCAGTTGGCGTGATGGTTGTTGGCGCCGCTCACCTCCCGCCGCGTCAGTTTCATTTCATCAAACAGGCTCTCAGGCCCCGCCTCCAACTTGCCGCCGCCGTACAGGATCGACAGCCAGCCGCGTTCGCCCACAAACACCCCGCCGAAACTCCCCGCCAGGCGCGCCTCTTGCGGCAGCACGTCTTTGTACGACTTCTTGGCGTGATCCCAGTTGTCTACATGGTGCAGCAGAACCCCATTGGCATAACGGCAGGTCAATGTCGGGTAGCCGCCGTCTGACGGCTGAATCAGTTCTACCGGACCACTCTCTTCAACGCCCAGCGCATATTGGATTACGTCGGTCGCATGCGAGTGGTAACCGGTCGACGCCCCCAGTCCGAAATCTTCACAGAAGTTCCATGGCACCACGCCCGGTATCGGATTGCGGTGGTAGTGATGGTTATACGGATGCCACGGCGCGGGGCCGACCCACTGTTCCCAATCCAAGCCTTCGGGCACCGGTTCTTCCGGTAGCACCGGATTCAGCGGCACGCGTGATTTGCCGAGTATCGGAATGTTCTGCCAGCCCCAGATGGTAAAGACATGCTTCACTTTACCCAGCCCGCCCGCGCGCACGAAAGCGATCGCCTGGTTGAGCGTCTGCATCGAGCGGTACTGCGAGCCGGTCTGGAATACGCGCTTGTTGGCGCGCACGGCTTCGACCAGCGCACGGCCTTGGCGCAGCGTCAGCGAAACTGGCTTTTCGCAGTAGACGTCTTTGCCCGCCTTTACCGCATGCACGGAGATCGGCGTGTGCCAATGGTCGGGCGTCGCCACCACCACGGCATCAATGTCGGCGCGCGCCAACATTTCGCGGTAGTCGGAGTAGGCCGCGCATCCGCTGTAACTGCCTTCGGGACGCGACACCGCGTAGTTCGATTCGACAACCTCCTTGCCATCTTGGCAACGCGACCGGTCGGGGTCGCACACCGCCAACACCTGAATGCCCTTGTCGCCGACCAGCCGCCGCAAATGTCCCCGTCCCATGCAACCGTGTCCGATCAGTCCCACAGCGATCCGGTTGGCCGGTGCTGTTGTCCCGTCGGCGCCGCGCACCGATGCGGGCACGATCCACGGCATCGCCAGCGCGCCTGCCGTCCCACTCATGAAAGCCCGACGTGATAGTGAATGCTTGAGTGACATCTCTTCCCCTTTTCCTATTTGCTCAACGACAAGCTGAGCTGATTGAAAAACTCAATACAACGTTGCACAGGCGGCTCGTTCTCCAGCCAGTCACGTGAATACTCGAGCCCCACCATGACCGGTTTTACCTGTAGTTCGTGCATTTTGCGCAGCAGCGCCTCGGTCTGTCCCGCGCCGCTTCCCCACGGTACATCAGCCCCCTTCGGCCCCGCCACGTCCAAGTCGTGAAGTTGCAACGTGATCAGGCGATCTTTCAACTGCTCGATGCCCTTGACCGGATCGATCCCGTCGCGTATCCAGTAGCCCACGTCCGCGCACGCCCCCATGTAACTGCTGCGTCCCTCGCACACACGCAGGATCGCCTCGGGGCTCCAATAGTGCGGCGAGGCCTTGCGGTCATGGTTGTGCAGCCCGACTTTGATGCCGTACTCCTGACAGAAGCGATCGATCATCGGCAGCGCCTCCACCGCCGGTTCCGTCATAAAAACCTCAATGCCCATCTTACGCCCGAACTCAAAAACCGCGCGGCATCCCGCTTCATCGTTCGGGATAGTATGGTAGTAGTAGGTCAGCATGCGCACGCCTGCTTTGTCCATTTTCAGCCGGATGGCTTGCAACTCATCGTCCGAGAGGTTCGGCGTGAAGTTCTTGGGGATATCCTTGCTGACCTTTTGGAAGCTCAGGCCGCCGACATACGGCAACCCCAGCTTCGCGGTCTTCTCGATGGTTTCGAAAAGGGTGTACTTGTGGAAAGTGTAGGCCTCGATACCCAACCGCCATCCCAGTTTCTCCTGTGCCCGGAGCGCCGGCGTGAGCAGGCCGCTCGGCAGGGTCGGCGCGGGCAGGTCGCCTAGCGCGAACTGCGCACCGGCCAGGAAGAACGGTAGCAGGTTCGGGTTTTTGAAGATCGCCGGATGATGTCCGAACCCCGCGTAGAACACGCGCCCACGCCCGTATTGCCGGACCCACGCCATCGCGTAATCCTTGTCCGCGCGATACGCGCCATCGCGCGGCTCGTTGGAAAGGTCGGTCCGTTCGGTATCGATGCTGAGCAGCACGCGGTTGCGCCGACGCGAATAGGTGCGCTGCGGACGGAAGAACTCATCCTGCAGCTTGAAACCCTGACCGCCGAAACAGGCGAGCAGCGGATGGTCGGGATCGTCAAGCTTCATGAAGACCTGCTCATCCGCCGCACGGTGGGCCGCGCCGCGCGTCCCCAGCATGATGCCGTACTCCGGCCAATCCTCTTTCCCGCCCTCTTTCCAACGCAGGAAGGCCACGGAAGCACCGTGTACTCCCATCAAGCCGCCGCCTCCGACCACGAACTCCAGCAGGTTTTTCCGCAGTTGCGGATCGGTAAAGAGATTGCCGACCGTGTTGTTCAGAAAGACAGCGTCGAACTGCGCCAGCGACTCACGCTGGAACACCGCCGGATCACGCGAAATGACCGTCTCAAACGCGCCGGTCTTTTGGCCCATGAGCGTGAAGGCCTGCTCGGCCGTCGGGATCGAACGGTGCCCGCCGTATTCCACATTCAAACTGAAGATCAACAGCTTGCGCGGCCGCAGCGGTTTGACCGGCGCAGTCGTCGGCAAAGCTGCCTCAATCGCGGCCTGCTCATCCGATCCGGCTGCGAGACCGCTGATCGGACATGTCAAGACCGCGGCACCCAAAGCCGCGTCCCGCAAAAACGCCCTACGTGAAAACCGACCTCTCTCCCCCACCCCGGCATCGTATCGCATGAAACCCCCTATCGTTTCCAACGCGGGTGAAACCCGCAACTCTTACCCCGGCCCCTCCTAGAGGATGAGAGTAAAATAACTTGTTCTATCGTCCTTGTCGAGCCGACTAAGGCACTAATGCGCACGGCGTATCCGCATCACCGGCCAAAGGGCCGGACTCACCATAGCCCGGGGCAAACATAGCGCAACCCCGGGGACCGTTATCTCATGTTCATGTGCCCTGAAGGGGCACTTCAAATCGCATCCGGCCATTTTTGAAGTGGCCCTCCAGGCCACCATGCCATTCGCTTTCGTAACCCAGGGCTGTGCTCCGCCTGCCCTGGGCTAGGGTGAGGACACCCCTCCGGGGCTTGGACACCATGTGCCCGGTGTCCCGGAAGTCCCAATCACAAATCACAAATCGAAAATCAGAGATGCTTGAACTTGATCGAACTGGTCGTCGATTCGGTCTGCCTGATTGACTCGGTCTCGATATGGCGTATCGTCTTGCCCGTGCTGTCGTATTCCTTGCTGACCCCCCGGTATTTCTCGACGGAACTGCATCCCGCACACACGCCCAACACCGCAATAAACATGACCCATTTCATACCCATTTCTCCTCTCGTTTCTTCTCGTTTAGTTCAGCAAGGGCAAGCTGACCGCTGACCCCATCGTTTGCTCCGGCCTCAGGTGGTACGTCTCCTTGACGCCTCCGAGCGCCTTATCGCTCTTCAGATCCGAAAAATGTCTGGCAATCTGTACCGTGAACTCGGTGTTCGGATTGATCAAGTCATGCGGAAACAACACCGGCGGCGACGTAACCGTGTAGGTCTTGCGCTCCACCTTGATCTCCTCCTCGCCCGTCTCGACGTTGACTTCCGTATACGTGATTGTCACTGTAAAAGTGTACGAAGGCAGGGCTGCCGCTTCGACCGTATACGGCTCCTGACGGAGTTGATCGGCCAACTCCGCGTCACGCCCCTCCACCAGCAACTTTTGCAGATGCTGGTCCGGCACGCCTGAACCGAGTGCCTCAGAGCCCACCCACTTGCACCACGCGAAACTTTTTTCAGGGAAAACATTCTCAATAGCGACCTGCCTCCCAGCACCTCGCCGCGCCGTATCCACAAGCCCCATCACATATTTAAAAATAACCTCATGCCGGTGCTTCATCTCATCCCCGACTATCACCGAAAAGAGGGCTTTCTCACCCCGTATCTTGATCTCGCGGTCTTCCCGCACACCGGCTTCCGCATCGCCCCTACTGTAGACGTGAACCTCTTTACGACGGATTTCCCATCTGTTGGCGAGCGCCAATGGCGGAAAACAGCAGTAAAAAAAATGGCCGATTACCGGCACTAATCTGTATGACAAATGCTGCGCCGACTCCTGCTCGACTGTCGCATCAAACGGGGCGCCCTCCCCGTCAGCACGGATCTTTGTCACCTGCCGCTCTTTCAGCATCATCGTTGAGCAACCGCTGAACAGAAGAATCACCGCCAAACCGAACGCCACCGATCCCCGATATGTCCGCACGAAAAACCTCCCTAGTCAGATGGATGCGTGAGAGATACCATATCACCGGACATCGGGCAACCAAAAACACCTCTTTAACAGTAATCGGTTAGTGACAGGGGGGAAGAGTTATCGTGTACGGGTACGTGAGCGAGTGTGTGCACGGGGTATGTCCAACGTTCACGTTCACAGCGCAGCGGTGCACGTCCATGTTCTACAAATCGGTATCGCTATCGGGTTCGAAATCGACTGTTGCGCCCACGCAGTGGCTCGCAGCGGCAAGTGTAATGATGGCGGCGATACCGATCCCGATACCGATAGCGATACCGATGGTGGCGCAATGGAACCCTGAAACGCATGACCTTCGCACTCCCCTGTCACTAACCGATTACTCTTTAACAAAAATATAACCAATCCTCCCCAAGGAACCTCTGTGGCCTTCTCGTCCTTCGTGTGAGAAAACCCGGGCAGAGCATGGGCCGAACTTGACGCATTTCCGTGAAGTGACCTTTCAGGCCACAACGCCATTCTTCCCCGTCACCCAGGGCGGCGCCTCGCTTGCCATGGGCTAAGGTGAAGCCGTCTTTTCGGGGCTTGGGCTCCGCGCACAGCGCGGCTGCGGCTCGTGGGGACACTCGCCCTCCAACCTTCGCGTCTTCGCGCCTTCGCGTGAAACAACAGAGCAGTGCTTTTACTCTCACGATTGCGAGCCACAGCGTGGACACAATAAGAGAGGTTGACTCGCGACCCATCGACGGGCGACTGCCGACTGCCGGGGAATCCAATCCCAAATCTAAAATCCAAAATCACAAATCATTCGCGTTCCTCCCTGCACGTCCTGCCATCTGCGTCTCTTTTAGATTCGACGTTGCCTTGCCACATCCCGATCAAAAATGCTAACTTTCTGGGCAACTCCGTTCGGTTGTACCGAACATCACTCTCAAAGGGGAAACCATGACGACATCACGTAGAAGTTTTCTTAAGGGCGCCTCGCTGGCAAGTGCGCCGTTCATCCTTCCTTCACGCATCTGGGCCGCTGAAACCAAGCCCAACGACAAGCCGCGCATGGCCTTCATTGGCTTCGGTATTCAGGCGCGCGGACTGCTGGGGAATTTCTTGCACCAAGATGTATCGGTTGTTGCCATCTGCGATGTCGATACCACCCGCCGCGAGGAAGCAGTCCAGCGTGTGGATAACTTTTACAAAAACAATCCAAACAAAGGCACCCCCGGCAACTGCAAGGGATACAACGATTTCCGTGACGTCATCGCACGCAAGGATATCGACCTCGTCTGCGTCGCCACGCCGGATCACTGGCATGCGTATATCACTATCGCCGCGATGGCCGCCGGCAAGGATGTCTATTGCGAGAAGCCGCTGACCTACAACATCCACGAGGCCGTCGCTGTGATGGCCGCCACGAAGAAATACAAGCGCATCCTCCAGACCGGCGCGATGCAGCGTTCCGGCTTTGAATTCCTGACCGCCGCCGAGCTGGTTCGCAACGGCTGCATTGGCAAGATCAAGCATGTGGATTGCAACTTTGGCGGCCCTTCGCGTCCTCACGTCGACCCGAAAGAAGACATCCCGATGGAACCGGGGCTCGACTGGGATCTGTGGTGCGGCGGCGCGCCGCTCGTCAAGTACAACGACAAGCTTTCGCCGCGCGGCGTCCACAACTTCTTCCCCATGGTCTGGCGCATGGATGACCTTTTCGGTTCCGGTTATTGCGGCGACTGGGGCGCGCACCACCTTGATATCGCCCAGTGGGGCCTTGGCATGGACGAGAGCGGCCCGGTGAAGGTAATCCGCGCCGAGCGTTCCGAAAAGGACAAGGCCAATGTCGAACTCGGCGGCCGCGCACAATCCGGCGTGGTGCTCGAATTCGCCGGGGGCATCACCCTCAAGCACAATCCCTTCTCGCTCTTCGGCACGATCTTCCACGGCACCGACGGCACGATCTCGGTCAATCGCGGTAAATTCGAGATGACCCACGGCACCGAGTTAATCTCGCGCTTCACCAAAAAAGAAGATGGCGGCTCGCTCGACGGCGCGCTCGCCAAGGCGCGCAAGGCGTTTCTCACGGACAGCACGTACAAGACCAAGCTCTACAAAACCAAGGGCGGACATCCGGCCGATTTCGTGGCTTGTGCAAAGTCGCGTCAACCGGCCTGCTCCAACGAGGATGTCGGCGGCCGCGCGGCCATCCTCTGCCATCTCTGCAACATGTCGTATGTCCGTGACGCCAGCTTCGACTGGGATCCGCGCAAGAACACCTTTGCCAACGGCACCGGCAACGCCGCCTGGCTGGTGCGCGAGGGTGGTTACCGCTCCAAGTTCTCGGTCTGATTGACCCGCATACGAAAGGAAACCCACATGACCTCTTTCACCTGCTACAACCCGGTAAAGCTCGTGTTCGGCAAAGGCATGATCGCCGAACTCAAAGACCTCATTCCGCCGGACCTGACCGTCATGCTTACGTACGGCGGTGGTTCGATCAAGAAAAACGGCGTGTACGATCAAGTGCGCGCCGCGCTCGCAGATCGCACGGTGGTTGAGTTCGGCGGCATTGAGCCTAATCCGCGTTACGAGACCTGTATGCGGGCTGCGGAGTTGGCGAAGAGCGAAGGTGTGGGTTTCCTGTTGGCGGTTGGCGGCGGCTCGGTATTGGACGCTACCAAGTTCATCGCCATTGCCGCCCTCTACGATGCGGGCGATCCGTGGGAGATCATGGAAGGACGCGCGCCGATTGAAGCCGCAATGCCGCTGGGGGCAGTCCTGACCCTCCCCGCCACTGGATCAGAGATGAACACCAATGCGGTCATCTCACGCGAGTCGACCGGTGAGAAGCTATCGTTCGGTTCGCCGCATGTCTATCCGCAGTTCTCGATCCTGGATCCGGAAACAACCTATTCGTTGCCGGAACGCCAGACCCAGAACGGCATTGTCGACACCTTTGCCCATGTGATGGAGCAGTACATGTGCGGCATCGGACGTGCGCCGCTTACCGAGCGCATGGCGGAGGCGGTTCTCATCACACTGGTCGAGGAAGCTCCCAAAGTCAAAGCCAATCCCGATGACTATGAGGTGCGGGCCAATCTGATGTGGTGCGCCACCGTCGGCCTGAACGGTTGGCTCGGCTGCGGTGTTGCGGCGCAAGATTGGGCCACGCACATGATCGGCCACGAGTTGACCGCGCTGTACGGCATCGATCACGGCCGCACTCTGGCCGTGATCATGCCCGCTGTACACAGGCATCAGCTTGAGCGCAAACTGCCGCGACTCGTGCAGTGCGCCGAGCGTGTCTGGGGCATTACGCAAGGTGAGGATAAGGACCGCGCCGCACAGGCGATCGACCGCATGGAGGCTTTTTTCCAGTCGGTTGGTGTACCGACGCGCTTGAGCGCCTACAACGTGGATGCGGATGAGGCCGCTCCGCTTGTCGCCGAGAGGTTGGCGCGGCGCGGCGTCAAGATCGGCGAATATGGCGACCTCGGCGAACAGGCGGTGCGTGAGATTGTCATGCTAGCGCGATAGACGCACCGCTTTTGGCGTTCGGGCCGCAGCGTGGACACAGTTTTAAGGAGGACACGCATGAGAACGATGCTTTGCACGCTGGTCATCTGCTTGACCGTGGGCGCTGCCGTTTTCTCAACCCGCTCTTACGTGCGGGAGGAGGGACGCCGCACCCGTGCGGCGTTCGGCCGCTCTCTCGATACGGACGTTCCAGTCGATGACACGCAAAATGTCATCGCCAAAAAACTGGAGTCCATACAGAGCCAGCTTGCGGCGCTAAGCCGCCGCATGACCGTGCTAGAAGAATCCATCGCGGCACGCCCTCAAGTTGCGGACAACACCGCCCGCCTGCAAACGGATCTGACCGCCACGCGGCAGGAAGTAAAAGCGATCGCCTCTTCGCAAGCCCGGCTGTCAGGGGTTCCCGGATACTTGGCCGACCTCACCCGCTATCTGGACCGTTCCTTTGCGCACATCGAAAACCGCGTTGCCGATAGCGGCACACCGGAAGCGCTTCTTTTGGCTGTTGATGATCTCACGCAACGCCTCAATGTGATCGAAGAGTTGGTCGCCACGCTTAACACCATTCTGGGCGTCTTGCCCGATGCGCAAGATGGCACCCAATCCACAATGCTCTCGTTGGATACGCGGCTGTCGCAACTTGCCGAGCAAAACGAAATCATCCGCAAAGACATTGCCACTGTGCGCGAATGGATGACGCCACGTAACATTGATCCGGTCAAAAGGCCCCGCTGAGACAGCGGACACGAGGAATCTCCATGACAATCTTCAAACGCTTACAAACGCCGCTTATTCTCGCCACGCTCCTGCTGTTGGTTATCTCAGGGCTCATGACTGGTTGGACGGCCCGCATCATCGAACCGCTGACGCAACGTAATCTCGATTTCCTCGACGCTTCAATCATGGACACCTTCCACCTTATGATTCCGGTCGGCGCCGCTAAAGCCGCCGCTGACATCGTGGAAGGCTCTACCCTGAACGTCGAGGCTGGCGCGGTCCTCGCCAAGGCTGGTATGACGATCGAAGTTGGCGACTCGCTGCAGCCGTTGCTCGACTATATCGAGGTTGCTTGGGACCTGTTGCTTGCCAGCATGATCTATCTGGTAACCGCCAAGTGCGTCGTGACGGGCGCGAGCGCTACCGCCGGTCCGCTACTGATTTTTGCACTGGGCGCCTTTCTGCTCAACAGTTTGATCGCCTGCTTTGCCGCCAACCAACAGGTGCTCCGCCAGATGCTCCATCGCCTCGGCGCGATTTTCTTGCTCTGTGCCCTGCTCTTCCTGCTGATCATCCCCTTGACCGTCGCTGGCTCGGCCTATCTCACGCGCCATACCACCGCGCCCATGCGCGAGTCAGTCAGCACTTCGTTCCAGAAGATCGGCAAAGTCTTTTCAATGGATCGCTTCCATGCGACCGATGACCTCAAGGAAAAGGCGGTCGCACTGCGAGACAAGGTATCCGAGTTGAGCCTATATGCCAAAGACGCCATGTCCGACGTAGCGTTCGCGGTCTGTACGCTCGCCGCCGTCAAACTGCTCAATGGCGTCGTCTTCCCGCTTGCTTCGTTCGGTTTTCTAATCTGGCTGGTGCGCGGTTGTCTCTGGCCTGTGCTCGGCCTGAGCGACCGTCCTTTGGACAGTGACGATTTCCGGCGTCTCCGCGATTTTCTGCATCATCCGCATCCCGAAAAAACATCGGCCACAACTCCTAACTCCTAACTCCTAACTCCTAATTCCTAAATCTTAAATCCTAACTCCTAAATTCCCATGCTCACCCCCTACACCACGACACTGACCGATGAAGCGGAACGACGCGGCATCCGCGTGGTCCTGATCAACAACGATCCCGACCTGCCGATCTTCGACCTCATCAGAAACGGCCAAAGCGTGCGCTGTTTCAACGCCCTTACCGATCAGGTCGGTGCGGCTACCTACCATCTGGTCAATCACAAGCGCGCCTGTCACAATTGGCTGGTGCGCCAGCGTATCCCGGTGCCGGCGCAAATCGTCTATGACGACGCGCATCCTGCGCTCGCCTTGGACTTTCTCCGCGACCACGCGCCGATTGTCGTCAAACCCTGCATGCAGTGGGGCGCGCGCGGCGTGTCGATGAGCGTGCGTACCCCCGAAGACCTGCAAGCCGCCGTCCGCCGCGCACGACGCTTCGAGCCCGACGTGCTTCTGGAAGAGACTGTGCCCGGTGAGGATCTGCGCGTGATCCTCGTCGGAGGCGAATTGGCAGCCGCCATCCGCCGGACGCCTGCCACCGTCACCGGCGACGGCATCCACACGCTGCGCCAACTCATCCTGCGCCGCAACGCCTCCCGCCGCCGCGAAGATCCCAGCAATCTGATTCCGTGGGACGCCGAAACACGCCGCAACCTCGCGGAACTGGGCCGCACTCCGGACGAGATCCCGTCTTGCGGCGAGCAGGTGCGCGTACGCTTGACCAACAACTACCACACCGGCGGCACGGTCGACATCGTCACGGACAAGGTGCCCGCCCGTGCACTCCGCATCGCACAACGCATCGTGCGCAGCCTCAATCTGCCGCTGGCCGGCGTCGACTTCCTGATTGACCGCGCCACACGCCGTTTCACGGTCATTGAGGTCAGTCCCGACATGGCCATCTCGCCGCCCGAAGGCGCGACCGTCGCGCAACGCTTTCTCGACTTTCTCTTTCCCGACACACAAAAAAAGGAACCCTCATGAAACATGCCTGTACCCTGATCGCCGGTGCCTTCTGCGCCGTGCTGTTCGCCCGTTCGGAACCTACGATTGAATATCGCTATCTGGACGAACTCGCTTCGCCCAAACGCTGGGCACCTGCCGAATGCGAGGTGACCGTCTCGCCGCACCGCGCCTGGGAACATCCGGTCGCCTGCATGCACATTCCGGTCGACTTTCACGCCGGTGAAAAAGCCTACCCCATCGGCTGGCCACGCATGTACCTGAATCTGGCCGAAGAAGAGCGGGGCTGGAACGAATACGACTGCTTTGAATTCCAACTCTATACTGAAAGCTCTCGCGAAAAGCTGCCCACACGTCCCGTCACTTTTCACCTCTACGACACGCAGGGGCAGAAGAAGCTCATCGAGTTGCAGCAGGCTACACTCAAAGAATGGCGCACCGTCAGCGTCAATCTCTCAGACCTCGGTCTGGCCGGACCGGTCGCGCGTCTGGGTTTCAATATCAACGAATCCGACTACAACGACAAAGACTGGGTCGACTTCCATGTCGGCGGTTTCCGCTTGTCGCGTAGGACGGCACCGCATGTCACAGAGCTACGCGCAGTAACGCCGATCCTCTTTTGCGATAGCCGCGTGCTGCCGATCGAACTCGTCATCGAGGGTCCGGCAGCACAACTCGCCTCCGGCATTCCGGTGCAGCTTCGTTCCGGCACACGCACGGTGCTCACGCGCAGCCTGCCGGTGGCACGCGGTCGCCAGACACTCTACGTGCCTTTGGATGCAAAGCCGCTCCCGCCCGGTGTCTATACCGTTGTCGTCACCCCGGATGCCGAAGGACGCGGACCCGAAGCGGCGGTCACCGTGACGACCTCACCTTGGCAATAATGACACCCCCTCCCCTCTTTCATTTTCACTAAGGAGCACCATGAAAACACGTATTACACTCGCCCTCTTCGTGGCAGCCGCATCATCCTCCCTCTATGCCGCGCCGGTCATCTTTGATTTGGGAACCGCCGACTCCCCCTTGCACGACGGTGCGCTGCGCGTCACCGAAAAAGGCGGCGAACACGCCACATGGGAATCGGCCGCGCCGCTTGCCGCGCGGGTCAATCCCATCCAGCGTGATTGGGTCGAAAACACCCACGCGCGGCGCAAGGATCCGCCCGCCTCCTATCATACCGAACTCACCTGCGATTATGTCGCCGCCACTGCCCCCGCCACGCTGACCCTCGCGTTGCCGTCCGGCTCCTACCGCTTGGTCTTGCTCTGCGGTCGTGCCGGAGGACACGCCGCACAGGTGTGGGACACCTGTGTGACCACCGAGGACGGAGCCAGCGTACAGGCCACGTTCGCCGGAGCTCATGAACTGCGAGCGTTAACGCTGAACGCGACCACCGGTACACAAGGCATCCGCCTCGCCCTGACCACACGCAGCCGCTGGGTGCTGAACGCCGTGATCGCAGTGCCGACCGCCGAATGGGAGACCGCGCAGCGCGACACGATTGAACCGCTGCTCCGCGACGCGCTGCTGCTACCGCGCGACGTATTGGCGTCATGGAAGATCGTCCCGCGTCCCGATCCCTCACCCGAACCGGTCTGGACCGAGCAGCAACGGCAGGACGGCGTGGCCGTCTATGCGCGGCCTTGGTGCGAGCCGGTATGGCCCGACCACAAGCCGCGTCAGCACGAACTGGACGCACCGGTGCGCGCCTTCGCCGCCCAGGGCGAATATGAGCCAATGACCTTTACGCTTCATGCGTTGCGCGCCGTCACCAACGTTGATGTCCGGCTCAGCACGATGGTCTGCACCAACGGCCGTACGCGCATCGAGATTCCGGCTGAAGACATCGACCTGCGCGCGGTTCGCTACATGTACGTGCGTCCCAACTACAACGCCTTCAACACCACCTACCGCGCGCCGGACGTCCTGATGCCTTGGCGGCCGCAACCGATTCCGTGTGGCGAAAACCTGCGCTTCTGGCTCACCGTGCATGTGGGAGTCGGCCAGCCTGCGGGCCTCTATCACGGACGCGCGACCGTCACTGCCGACCACACGAAGCTCGAAGTACCGCTCACGCTACGCGTCCTGCCGATCACGCTGCTCAAAGACCAGTCACTCGTTTACGGTCAATACTACCGTCATCCGCTGCCGAACAGTGAAGGCGCGCCGGACACATTCTCGCGGGCTTGGTGGCAGCGTAAAGCCGAGGCCGAACACCGCGACATGCGCGAGCACGGCATGAACACCGTGGTGCTGGGCTTGTGGGGCAGGTACAAGGACGGGCGCTGGCTGTTCTCGTTCGACACACTGCAACGTCATCTCGACCTTGCGCGCAGTGTCGGCTTCGACAAGCCGTTTGTCTGTTCGTTCCCCTGCTCCGCCCTCTACCACAAACACATGAAAGCCGACATGGGCTCGCACCTCTCGCAGATCAAGATGCCACCCGACGCCTTTTTCGACGAACTGACCGAGATGGTACGAACCATTGAGGCCGAGGCCCGCCGCCGCCAATGGCCCGAACTGCTCTACTATCCGGTGGACGAACCCTCGACCAGTCCGGACTCGGTCGCCTTCATGACGCGCGTCATGGCCGCCATCAAAAAAGTCCCGAAGGTGCGGACCTACGTCACAGCCGATCCCGAACACGAGCCCTTCGCACAAATGCGTCCGTATGTGGATGTCTGGTGCTGCCAGCCCTTCTCGCTGGGACGCGAAGCGATACTGGCCGACATGAAGGCGCGCGGCGTCGAGTACTGGTGTTACCCCAACCACATCTCGGGCGAAAACGACCACACACCCACGATCGGCGCGCGCATGACCTATGGCTTCGGATTCTGGCAATCCGGTTACCGCTGCCTGATCCCTTGGATCTACCAGTATATGACGGGCGATCCTTGGAGCTATCTGGACGCTTCGACCTCCGACTTCCTCAACCGTACTGCGGATGACGGCACGCCGATCCCCGTGGCCTTGTGGGAAGCCTATCGCGAGGGCATTGACGACCACCGCTACATCTTCACGCTGGAAACCGCCATCGACCGTGCCGAAGCTGCCGGAAGGCACGAGTCAGCCAACCGTGCGCGTGAGGTCTTGAAGCGCATCCTGGAAACGATGTACATCCAGCCCAAATACAAGCACGACGGCCTGTGGTCGGCCTGCACCTTTGATGCCTGGCGGTGGGCACTGGCCGAACAAATCCTCGCTTTGCAGGCTGAAGAATAGAAACCGCAACCTTATCTGGACACATCCCTGTCATGAGCCTCTTGTCACGTTATCTTCAAGCCTCACTGGTCAAACGCGTCATCGTCGGCCTGCTGGCCGGTGCCGCGCTCGGTGCCGGCCTCTGGTACGCCTCCATCGCATTCGACATCAAAGAGCAGGTACAGCAGGTGATGCGTGTCTGCTCGCCTTTCGGCACCGTCTTCATCAGCCTGCTGAAGATGATTGTGATACCCACCGTCTTCTTCTCGCTGGTGCAGGGTGCCTCCTCGCTGCCGTTAAGCAAGTTGGGACGTGCCGGCGGCAAGATCGTGTGCTGGTATTTTGCATCCATGTGCGTCTCTTCGCTCATCGGGATGGGCCTCGCGCTCTGGATCAACCCAGGTGCCGGCGCATCACTGACAGGCTGGCAAGAACTGGCGCAGCAATTCGGTTCGCAGGCGCAGGCAATCGCACAGACCGACAGCGCCAAAAGCCTGACCGAGGTCTTGGAGAAACTGCTGCTCGACTTCTTCCAAAACCCCTTCCAGGCATTGGCGGACGGCAACTTCCTTGGCATCATCGGCTTTGCAATCCTCTTCGGCATCAGCATCCGGCTGGTAATCGAGACCACGGAGAACACCGCCGTCCAAGCGAAGATGCAGAGCCTGATCAACCTGTGCGACGCCTGCATGCTGGCCGTCAACCGCATCATCGGCATGGTGATGAACTACTCGCCGATCGGCGTGTTTTTCCTGTCGGCCGGTATCTTTTCGGTCTACGGTCCGGCGATCATCGGCCCCTACGTCACGGTCTTGCTAGGTGTGGCATCCGGCATTCTCTTCCTGATCTTCGTGGTGTATCCCGCCGTACTGGCCCTCGTGCTGCGGCAAAACCCCTACCGCATTTTGGGGGCGGTGAAAGAGGCGATGGTGCTGGCCTTCGTCACGCGGTCGAGTGCGGCGACGCTGCCGGTATCGATCCGCGTCAGCGAAGAACGCCTGGGGATCAACCGCGAGCTGGCGAGCTTCGCATTGCCGCTGGGCGCGACGGTCAACATGGACGGTGTGTGCGTCCACCTGCCGATGTTCGCGATTCTGGCCGCAAACATGTTCGGCATCACATTGGGCTTCGGCGATCTCGCGCTGATGATGGTGACGACCGTTCTGGCGGCGATCGGCGCGGGCGGCGTGCCGGGCGGCAGTCTGATGTTGCTCTTCATCATTCTGGGAACGCTCGGACTCGACGCCACACAAATCGCGGTGATCGTGGCCTTGGCGGTCGGCATCAACCCCGTGCTCGACATGTTCGAGACCATGGGCAACGTGACCGGCGATCTGCTCTGCACCTACACCGTCGCCGCACGCGAAGGCCTGACCGACGGCAGGATCCAACGCAAGGGTTCGTGAAAGAGAAACGCCCCTTGACGTAGATACGTCATGTGTATACGCTGCTGTTGATGAGGCGAACCGTCATGAGCAAAGCATCTACATTGAAGAAATCGGGAACTGACTGGAAACGGTTGCACAGAATGAAAGACGAAGAGATCGATTTTTCTGACATTCCTCCGATCGACCCAACCCTGTTCAAAAAAATGGTCGTTCGCATGCCGGAAAAGAAGGTGGCCCTTTCGCTTCGTCTCGACCCACAGGTAATCGATTGGTTCAAGGAGCAGGGTCCCGGATATCAGACACGTATCAATGCTGTCTTGAAGTCCTATGTCGAGGCACACTCGGACCAAACGATGACAACCGCCCAACAACACGGTGAAGGCAACGAAATACCGCCGTCTCATCCCTGATGTGACCTGCTCTGCACCTACACCGTCGCCGCACGCGAAGGCCTGACCGAATGAATGTGAAGCGAGCACTGAAATGGATAGCAATTTTCTTCGGGGGCATTGCTACTGCTGGGCATTATCGGCATTTTCACCATTGCCTACTTCATCTTCCCACACGAGACTCACCGGTTGAACCGCTATTGCGACCTTCGGCAGACGTGGCTACCGGATTATGAGATTATGATATTCGACCCAGTGCTGACGAATCGTCCGCCAGGGTTCTACTGGAACCACGGACAAAGTCACGGTGTTGCGATCAGCACGGCGAGGAATGAAATCGTTTACTGGGCCGAAGCTTGGTAGGAGAATGAATCATGCTAGGAGCCATTGCGGGTGACATAATCGGTTCGCTGTACGAGAACCTTCGTACCAAGCGAAAGGACTTCCGACTGTTCACCCCCGTCTCGACCTTCACAGATGACACCGTACTCACGGTAGCGGTGGCCGACGCACTTCTCACCGACAATGACTACGGGAGCAAGATCAGAGCGTACGCTAGACGCTATCCCTTACGAGGCTATGGACCGAAGTTTATGCTCTGGATGGTATCGACATCGCCCCGACCGTATAACAGCCTTGGAAATGGCTCCGCGATGCGAGTCAGCCCCGTGGCGCATGCATTCAAGTCCGCCGAGGAAGTGATTGAACACGCCAAGCGTAGCGCAGAATGTACCCATAACCATCCCGAAGGGATAAAGGGCGCTCAGGCAACAGCGCTGGCGATCTTCATGGCTCGAAACAGGGCGAGCAAGGACGAGATCAGAAGTGAGATATCCAGTCGTTACGGGTACGATTTGTCGCGGTCGCTCGATGACATCCGCCCCGCGTATCGGATCAATCTGACCTGTCCCGGCTCTGTTCCTGAAGCCATCATTGCCTTTCTCGATTCGGTAAACTTCGAGGATGCGATACGAAATGCGGTCTCCCTTGGTGGAGATGCCGATACACAGGCCGCCATTGCCGGAGCAATCGCGGAATCGTTTTATGGTGAGATTCCGGTGGAGATCCTCAACGGAGTAGCGAAGCGCCTCAATCGCCGTTTCAAGCAGATAATCGTGGAGTTCTACAGAAGATTCGGAACGAAAGAGATGATCGAACAATCGGCCTCTCTCATACGCGAAACCCGCAGCGAGCCTCGCGCCGAAGAGCCGTGACGTTAGCAGAGTAGATTTCAAACTCTGTTTTTTCCTCACACAGAGACGGGAGGCTGTTTCTCACGATTGGCTATATGGAGACGGATCAGGGAACTGGCTGGTTTGACCACGCTGTGATCTATTGCCCGTTCTGTGGTTCGAAACTGCAAGACCGCAAGGCTCTGGCAGACACGATAAAGGACAGATGATGCCGAACAAAATTTTCCAGCGTACGTCACATCGCTACCGCGCCGCCGCTGAAAGGAACTACATGATTTTACAGGGTCTCGGCTGCGAGACTTTTGTCAGAAGAGGACAGCCGAAATGATGAACGGAGTATTCCCACCACAACCCACTGCCTATCGCAGTTATAGCGCGGCACAGGCAAAAGGGCTTAACCTAAAAAAAAGCAGTTGGATGTGCGGATTTTGAGCAAAGGCCTGTAAACATTGGCTTCCGTTGAGATCCGCGCCGCACCTATCTGGTGCAGAACGCAATTTCTGATTGGAACCACGGAACACACCGAACACACGGAAAGGCATGGCTCTGTTTACGTGTGTTTAGTGTGTTCCGTGGTTAAACAATCGATCCCGACAGCGATCCCGATCCCGATTTGGATGAAACCATGAAACCAGAAACCTTGAAACCAAAGAGAGTTGAAGATTCAACTGCTCTTTTTGGGGCTTAATTGCCGGACGTGACCTTGAAGGAGTAGAAGCGGCAGCGTCCTTCTGAGCCGAGAATGCCGACGCGGAACTTCTCGGGAAGGAGCGCATCGCTGAAGCCGACCTCGTGACCGCCGCAACGGACGGTCATCTGTCCCGTCGGACGTCCACGGTGCATCTTGCGCTCGACGGTCATCGACAGATCGTAGCGCGTCTTCGGTTCAAAGCGCGTCACGAGCCAGGCAACCTTGTCGATCGGGATGTGCTGCACGCCATCACCCGGATGTGGCTTGTGGTGCCAGATATTAAGCCCCCCGTCATAAAGGACGATCTCGTAGAAATCAATAAGCTGATCACGTCCCTGAGCGTCCTTCGTCATCTCCTTGACGAGAACGAGTGACGGCGCCATGCGATGGTCGAAGCTGGTCTCGGTTGTGCAGGTCACCTTCCCCGAATAGACGTTCGTCAGGACCAGCGCCGAGAAGGTGTCGATCTGGTGCTTTTTGAAGATCTCCTCGTCAGTCCAGGCCGGATCGCTCCAGTTGACGAGGCCGTCCTTCTCTTGAACCATGGGCGTGCCACGGTCCCAGTCGGGGTTCCGCGGCGAAAGCCAGCGGCTACGATCCCAGCGACCCTCAGCAAAGTCAAAGAACTCGCCCATCGGAGCGGCACCACCACCCACGACCGTGATGCCTGGCGGAATAGAACGCTCGACCTTCATCTTGCCGTTCACGAGCCGCCAGGAAACGGTAATGCGTCCTTTCGGTGTATCGAGCCAGCCTGATGCGGAAGTGAGTCCGGCGACGGCGTGGGGGCAAATCCGCACCTTGTCACAGCCGACGGCGTCTTCACAGACCGCAATGCCGACAACATATCTCAGGAACCACTGCTCAATGCTGCCGAACATCGGATGACAGTTCGAATAGGCGTTCTCGCACTTCTTCTCGAACCAGTCCTCCCAGAGCGTCGTCGCACCGCGCTCGATCATGTGGAAGTACCCCGGCGCACCTTCATGCGTCGCCACGCGTCCCGCAAGCTCGGCATCGCCATGGGACGAGAGATACTCGAAGAGGTATTGCGTCGTGAAGATCCCGGTCGTAAGCGAATCACCGTGCGCGGCGATATCGGCCTTGAGTCGTGCGTACGCCGCCCGCTCGTCCTTCGGATCAAGGAGACCCTGATAAAGCGCAAAGAGCTGTTCCCCCTGCTTGCCCGTGTTGACGAGACCGTCCGGCTTCACATACTTCTGGCGGAACTTCGCCGCGACGCGCTCCGCGTGCGCCGTGAACGCTGCGGCGTCCGCGTCCTTGCCAAGCAGACGCGCGAACCGTGCCGTCTTCGTCAGAAATTCGTACCAGTGGGCAAGGCAACTGAGGCCGCAGTCCGCCTTCTCTACCGCAATCCAGTCGCCTAGGCAGTCAGGGAGGTCATCGTCGGGATAACGCTCCGTGAGTTTCGCAATGAACCTCACCAGTGCCGGATACGCCTCCGCGAGCAGTTCTAAGTCGCCGTCATAACGGACGATCACATCGAGAAGAACGGGGAGTCCCGTCGCCCACCCCATCGGCGCGGCACGCGTCTTACCCTTGGCGACCATCTGCCCTTCGCTCCCCTTGTCCGGATAGACGGAGCGCGAAGCGATACCGACGAACGGCACGGTCTCCGTGATAAGACCGTCGTCCTCGGCCTCATCAAGAGCGTCGCGTACGACCTTGCGGTAAAACGGCAGCATCGCATAGTTTGCACGCAGCGACTCCGCCGTGCAGGCGATGTCGCCCAAATAGCCGAATTTTTCGCGGCCCGGACAGTCGGACTGCACGCTCTGCAAGTTCGAGCGGAACGTACGGCGGCAGACGGCGTGAAGGTTGTTGAGTCGCGCGTCGGAACAGGTGAAGTGCGAAGCATCCTTCACATCCGCAGACCACGCGCGCATCTCAAAGTCCTCGGGGCGCGGACGATAGGGAAGCCCCTCAACCTGAATGTAGCGGAAGACGTGGAACGTGAGGCGTGGCTCAAAGATCGCCTCCGCCGAGCCGTCCGCGACCCACTCGTCGCACTGCTCGGCGACGGCGAAGAGCGGTCCCCGCTTCGGATTCTTGATCTGCCCCGCGACCGCCGTCATCGGATTCAGCGTGCCATCCGTATATTGCCGCTCGCCCGAGCGGAAACGCACCAGCGTCCCCGCCGGCATGTCGCGGAGACGTACGCGGAAGTTCCCCGCCGCATTAACGCCCATGTCCACGAGCCAGGCGTTGGTTCCGGCCGGCGAAACGCTCCTCGCCTTCCAGTTCGCATAGACGATCGTCTTCGGAAAATCGTCCGCCGGAACGATCCGCCCTGCAGGCCCCTCGACGACCCGCGCCGCCCCCGTCGGCGTCAACCCCCGCCGGGCATCTTCGCGTACCCCCAGATAGAGACAGTTGCGGACGATCCGTCCCGACGCGGCGGACCAATCCGTGTCCGTCACGACCTTGTCTTGCGTGCCGTCCGCATACGAGATTTCAAGCGTCGCCCGCACGCAGGGCGTTCCCTGCGGAAGGATCTTGCGCAGGTCGTAAGTGTACCACATCAGCAGCGGCGTCAGGTTCCACCAGCCATTGCCAAGTTCAATCCGAAGCTCATTTGCCGTTCCGCTTTTCACAAGATCCGTCACCTCGAAAGACTCCTCAAGGACACGCTTCGCGTAGACCGTCCAAGGCGGAAGCGCCGTCGGCGTGACGCGCGTACCGTTGACGAAAAGGTCACGCATGCCCGGCGCGGCAACGCGCCAGACCGCGTGTGTGACCGGTTTCGCGGCAAGCTCGACTGTCCGTAAAAGGACATCATTCGGCGTTTCGCGATAAAAAGCCTGTTCATCTCCGACGTCCGGCCGCTGATAGCCGCCGGCAATCCACTGCGCGGCGGAACAAAAACAACACGGAGCCGCCACCGTCAGCGTGAAAGCCAACACGACGGGGACAAACATCATACGCATTCTCATATCATCCCTTAATAGTCCACTTTCGTTAGCGGACTGTCATGACGAAGCCCTTCTTCGAGGCACATACCTCCAAGACAGCATATCGTGCGCCGTTTAAGGTCACGGCTAGCGGTGTTTCCGCCGCAATACGCGCGACCAGTTCCTGCGTACCGAGTACCTCCCCGTTCGCATCGTAAAAAGTCGCCGTGACAGAACCACTCTTCTCCGCAAACGTCAAAGTCGCATCACCGGAAACCATCAGTTCGTAGGTCTTTTGATCGACCGTCCGATAAAGTGCTTCGCTGGTACAAGAGACTACCACCGGACCGAAATCCTGTTCGTTGACGTTATCAGCCGCATCCTCCGCGATAACATCGACCAAAGCAGCCGTACCCAGCGTCACATCATAGGCCTTGCCGACAGCAGGCCGCGTCACCACCGACCGCCCGACCTCTGTTCCGTCGGCAGCGCGTTCGATGAGCGTTAGAGACTCGAGTGAACGCGCGGGCGTCACCGTTCCGTCAGCCGTAAACATGTACGCTCCCTGCGGCGCGAAGGCTGGCGTTGTAACAGGTTCCGTCGAAACGAGCGTCACCTGTACAAAACGTTGCGTGATCACACCCCAGTCGGACACGGTGAATCCGGCACCTTGATTGCCTTCCTTATAGGTCGGGAATGTCACGATCTTACGCACCCGGTCGTAAAGTGCCGCCTTCCCCGCACTCACGCACGGGACGTAATCTACCGCCAGAGCCTCCTGTCCCATGTTATCATACTCCCAGATGGAAAACGCATGGATACGACTATACGAGGTTGAATTGTTCCCGTTGCAACCACAAACGTAGTAGGATTGTGACGTGAAGTCGTTTGGCGAGACGGGCATGTCCGCCATGACCGTCGTCGGCACACCTCCTATCGTGAGCGTTGCCAGACCCGTGCGATAACCGATCTCCAGCACCATCTGGCCGGATTTCGGAAAACCGGCATACGCTTTGTACGATTGCGAGCTTCCGTTGGAATACCATAATGTCAGGTCCGAGCCGTTAGAACGATAAAGGCTACTGGCCGCTTTGTTTCCCCAAAAGCCGAACTGCGCGGTAAATCCAGTCGTTGCCTCCGGCTTGCGTCCGTAATTGTAGTTGTAGAAATCGAAACGTACACGTGCCGTCTTCGGATAGGTAGCGCCCCGATAGGTATATCCCGTATCAATCCATCCGTCTCCGTCGGAAAGAATGCTCCGGACGAAACGCGGTGCGCCGCCAAGATCGTCCACAACCCGCACAACCAGCGCATCACCCCAACATTCCAGCGTCGCGGTAAATCCGCTTGTCACGGTGCCGACCGTAAACTTCGTCAGGTCAAAATCTCCCGAAATGCCGCGCAGAAGCGTATAGACACCCGCACCGGAAATCTCATTCAGAGACAGACGGACGACGCCGTCCGTCGGCGGAGAGACCGTTCCCGAGACATAGACAACGCCCTCGGGGCCGAAGGCAAGTTCAGATCCGGCACCCAAAGAGAGCCCATGCACGCACAGGCGCTCGTTGATCGTTTCTACCGCCGATGCCGCGACCGTCTTGTCGACCGTTGAAACCACTTCGACCGCCGACGTTGGCATGACGAACGAAGCCGTGGCGCCGCTACCGGACGCGAACACGCCGCCACCAGCCCGCCGAAGGACAAGATAACCGTCGCCACCAGTGGCGAAGGATTGCGCCGTTCCTGCCGCCACGTAGCCGACATCACCCTTTGTGCCGACCCGCCACAGGGTCTCGGTCGTGACAAATCCGTTCGTGTCGCCCGTCGGATGGTAAACCGCGCCCGTCACGCGATCATAAATGCCGGCCTTGCCGCCGTTGATACACGGCACGAAATCCCGTGCCAGCGTCTCCGTCGCAAAATTATCGGACGTTTCGTAGACCTGCATCGATTGGAAATCAAAGAGAGAACTCTCCTCCTGAAACTTCCCTGTTCCGTTAAACAGGTTGAAGAGATAATAGCGACAAGTACTGTCCGACGACGAAATGCCGAGATCGTTTGTATGTCCGTTCCAGCTAATCTCCCCCGTCTTGTAATCGACGACAATACTCTGTGCGCCATACGTCGTAGTATGGGATGCGCTCCAGCCAGTGTTTCCCGATCCGAACCGCTGACTGTCCGCACCATACCATCGCGCACCCGACCGGTCGAGTCCACACCAGAATCCGAAAACGCCATGACCCACCGACGTCGACGCCGGGCTTTTCCCGCTGTTCCAGTCGGAGAAGGAAAGGACGACACGTGCAGTCTTCGGCAGCGTTGTCGACTTGAAGAGGTATTCCGTATCGATATAACCATGCGCATCCGACGTCAGTTTCGTGCCGATCGCATCGGGGTGCGGAATCGATTCGAAGACCTTCAAGACGAGTTGGCTCCCTTGCTTTTCGAGGGTGCCGTCCAGCCCGGTCGGCAAATTGCCGAGGACAAAGCCAGAAAGAACAAAACCCGAATCGAGCCCATCGATCAGCACATACGTGCCCACACCCGTGCTGACCGGCAACGACACCGTCACGACACCCCCTGCGGGAAGCGTCACGCCTTCCGTCGGTTTCAACGTCGTGAGACCGTCGAAGACGAGTTCCGATCCGGTTTCCAGTGTCACGGACCGTTGCGTAGCGGAATGGCGGCTTACATGCAGCGTCTTTCCTGTAGCGACGGTAATCACGTTCGTCATCGGAATCGTAAAGCCGTCCGTTGTCGGATAGGCCGCCGTCATCGTATACGGGTCATAGAGTGCCGGACGTCCGTTCACACACGCCGGCCGATATTCACGAACAACGACAGGTTCAGCACCCTCGGACATTTGTTCAAACACACGAAATGCGTAAATACCGAGATAGGAATAATACGAACAATTTTCAAGATGACAAAGATGGTAGGGCACGGTCACCACATTACTCGGCAGTCTCAGCACGTCTGCAATCGGTTTTGTTGTCGAGGACGAGGACCAACTGGCCGTCGTGTTGAGATAATCGAATTCGATTCGCGCCCGGCCATTTGACGTCCCTGTGACAGACGAATTCTTTGCACTCGTGCTGCCGTGCCAAAAGACCATTTCTGAAGTACCAGCCGCACGGACACCCGATGCACCACCCTTGTTTGTGTCCCAAAAACCGAGCAGGCCACGTTGCCGCCCGATGGTTGTGTCACCTGGCTCGCGGCAGTAATTCCACGAGTGATAGTCGAATTGAACCTTGGCTGTCTTGGGATAGGACCCCGAATGGTAGAAATAGTCGGGATCGATCTTACCTGCACCATCCGACGTCAGCATGTCGACGTAGAAGTCTGGCTCCAATGCTCCGAAGGCCGCACTGGTCAAACCAAAGACAACAAGCGCGAGCCGTGAACTGAATCTCATTTTCATGTGTTTCTCCTTTGTTTACAACTGTTCGCTTACTTGCGAAAGATCTCAATCTGGTCCACAAAAACGGCCTTGATGCACGGGTTAACATCGCCGCGACGCTTGCCGTTCCCGATCCAAAGTGTTTCATTACCGGCCGGCAACCAAGTGCCATCGATATCGTACCAGGCATAACCGTCGCCGACGACCTTGGAAGCGTCGATCTGAAAATTACGAATGTCACGCTTGGAATACCGAACGAGATCGCATGTGCCAACCGAAAAAACGGAACCCTCGTCGACACCCGTGCGATCGACACGGGCATGGACGCGAATGCCGATACGCCCTCCCTTGTCCTTGACGAACGCGTCCTCGTGAAGCGCAATGCAATGGTGCATGCCGTCCGGCGAAGCCGCATCGATCCGGATCGCCTGACCGTCAACGGCCTGTGGGTCCTTGACGAGTTCGGCCTTGTGAGCCGTAACCGCCTTCAGGTCGACTGCGAGGACAACCGCCACCCCCGTCGCATTCGTCGCTTTCGCGAGATCGAACTGCGCCACCGTCTCTACGCGCTTGCGGACGAACGTGTAGCTTTCTTTTTCGCTGCGGAAGCCGTTGAGCCCCTTCACACGCTTGAAATCAGCGAGAATACGCTTCGCTGCGGACTGGAGGCGCTTCGATTCCTCGCTGATGGCGGTGGCATCCGTTGCAATCGAGTACTTGGCGCTCGTCCCCGCGCGGACGATGCGGGCAAGCTCAATGTTATGGCGCGCCCAGTAGACGTTTTCGTAGCGAACCGGATCGTCCTTTACAAGTTCAAGCGCGGCTGTAAACTTCGCGGCCCACTCGTCGAGGAATGCGTTGGGCAGGTACTTGTCACTGAGCCGTGTACCCCACATAACCAGCGGCTCATCCGTTTCATCGCGCTTAAGCTCAAGCGCGACGAGCCCGTCGTAGTAGCCGTGCGCGACTTCCGACGCTGGGCCGTAAAAACCTTGCATGAAGCGGTTGATAAGCGGCTCGATCGGTTGGTCGGGATTCCACAAGAGGTGCGCGATAACCCAGGTCTTGAGCGGCTCATCCACACAATGGGTTCCGTAGTGGTCGCCTTCCGTGAAAACGCCAACGACACCGACATCACGGTAAAGGCGGAAGTTGGACGGAAACGAGTGGAGGCATTCGAACGGCATGAAGAGGTACTTGAAGTTCGCCGAGTAGTCCCAGATGTAGATCTGGTCGGTGAGCGTGCGCCATACTTTAAAGTTCTCAACGAACTCTTTGTTGCCGCGCCATCTCGACTCGACAAGCGGCTTCGAGAAGTCAACCTGATCGGTACAGTATTTGATCATCACGTTCTTGTGCGGCTTGATTGTCTTTGGCGGTTTCAGGGTATACATGTAGGAGAACGTGAGAATCTTCACATCGGGATAGTCCGGCGCGATCCGCTCTGCAACGTAGTTCGCCATCAGGAGTACCGTCGCCATGGGCGTCCCTTCCGCCTCGTCGATTTTCTTGCAGTTCTCGCACTGGCAGGCGTTCTTGAGGTCGTTCTGGTAGATCGAATAGTACTTACATGCAGGGTAGTTCTTCTTGATGCGTTCGCGCATTTGATTAACGAGGAAATCCAAGAACTCTGTGTTCGTAAGACATCGCTGCGAACGCTCGGCCTTACGCTTGCCGTCGATCAGCGAGAACCAGTCGGGATGTTCCTTGAAGAACTTCTTCGGCGGAGTGAGCGAATCGAAGATCGCGCCGCCCGTCGTCGTATCCTTGCGGTGGTCGCGTCCCCCCATTTCCTCGGGATACTCCACGCGGAAACCGTTCAGTTTCAGCTTCGCAGTGAACGGCCAATCGTGGAGCTGGGCGGTCCAGTTCATGTCACGCAGGAGAAATGCCGGTTTCTGGAGGTCGTCGAGCGTCGCGGAAACGACGATGCGATTCTTGGTCGGAATGACACTGGTCGTCGGCGAGAACCACTCGCAACCACAATAGCGCTCGAGAAAGTCGTAGACACCGAAAAGTGTCCCATGCACACGCCCACCTTCGATGCGAAAATGTGGCGGTGTTGCCCGCAGCCGAAAACCGTCGGCTCCGAGGTCATCCGCGCCGTTGCCCAGAAAAATGCCGCACGTTGGCGTTGTATTCGTCGCAATCGGCAGACTGACGCCCGTCATCTCGCTCACATACCGGACGAGTTCGTGCGCCGCCGTGACCTGCGACGGCGAGGGATCGGACGGCAAGACGACCGTATAACGGGCGGGACAGCCGTGTTCGGCCAGTACAAGTTGCCCGCCCTTAACAACGGACAGTGGTTGTCGGCACCCAACGACTAGAAAACTGCAAAGCATCAGAACCGTCAAATTCCATCCCTTCATTGTCTTCCTCTTTCCCTCACTGTTCGACAAGCCAGAAGGATTCGGGAGCGATTTCCTGCGGCAAGACACTGCCAGCCCAGCCTCCACGCTCCAAATAGCAGAGACAAACCAGCCGACAAAACATTCCTAATCATCCACATGGTGCATCATGCCATAACACACAACGGGAGTCAATGGCAAAATGTTATTATTGTTACCAGAATAAAAGTCAAAAGCTTCTCCCCGGAACAAACTCCGGCAGGGGAAGATTTTGATTGAACGGGCGATTCTCGATACGCGCAAGTGCCTTCGCGGCAAGAGCCGCGCCATCAGCGCGCGGGTCTATGCGGATTTGTGCAAGGGGAACAGGAAATACGGGCTCACAGCCAACATTGGCCAGCGTGATAACGCGCAGATCCTCGGGAACGCGGACGGCACACTTCGCCAAACCGACCAAACCGCCAAAAGCAACATAATCGTCCGTAAACAACAGGAGGTCCGGAAGAGCCGTGCCCTTCGAGAAGCGTTTGATGACTGCGTCCATCGCACGTTTCTTTAGGCTACCGAGGTAATTCCCCCCCTCCTGAGGGCGAATCGTCAGGTACTCGAGCGCAATGCCCATTTTTTCACAAAGACGGTCAAGCAATGGCATTCGCGCATATTCGGCCACGACAATACTCCGTACACCTGCCTTTTGTATCGTCCGCGCGATCGACAACAGGTTGCGAACACTTGAAAACCGAACGATCTCTAAGCCGCCGCCGGACTGAACGTCGACACAAGCCAGCGCCGGCTTGCCGCTCTTCAGGATGCGCGTTGCCAGCCGGTCATCCGGATAAATCGCAATGACAAAGGAAAGCGGCCCCGCCAGAACGGCGTCCAGATGTGAGAAATCAGGTTTGCCACGAGGACCGACGTCAACCGTCACGGAACGAAATGCATAGCCAGCCGCCAGCATCGCCTTGCGAATGGCACCGATAAGCACCGAAATATAATACGACCCCTCATAAGCCGAATTGACGGCAACGGCCACAAGGCCCTTCCAGATGCGTTCATCGCGCGCCAGAACCTCACAGCCGATACGCGGACGCGAACGCACGAGATTGGCATCCACCAGCAGTTTCATCGCATCCCGCGGCGTACGAATCGACACGCCTAGCTCGGCGGCCATCTGCGTGAAACTAGGCAGGCGCTCGCCAGGCTTGTAGTAGCCCCCGAGGATGGCCTCGCGAAAACCGTTCGCCAGTTGTTCGGGCAGGTTCTCTCGTGAATTGCGATCAATCTTAAAGGGAATCTTCTTCATCCAAACACCCTACGCGCATGTTCTTGAACCGCACTTCGCTTGCCGATTTGCAGGCACATCAGCACCCAAAAGGAACTGGCAATACCGGCCACCTGAATTTGCAAAGCCAGCGGAAACGCATAGACGATGCACAGAACAGGAATCCATACGATCCAGTTTGAGATCAGATTCGGCAGGAAAACATCGTGTACAAACCGTTTCGGCCATTCGCACCGCAAACGACGAAAAGAGAAGTTGCGCGCCAGCCAGAAGAAAAACGTCGCATTGCAAGGCGCCAAGATGAAAACCGTCCAGACAAACTGATCGAATACCGTTTTGATCAAAAGCGTCGCAATATCCGTCCCGTCTCCGAACCATCGGCATTGCAGCGTATAGAGTCCGTTGTTGGCCATACCCCACAGCCCGCACCAGGCCGACTGAGCCAGAACCGTCAAAACTGGACGTTGCGGACGCAGGGATTGAATCGACAAAAGAAACATCCCCGGTATCAGGCCACAAAATAGGAAAAGGGTTACAAACGCCGCCAAACTCCCGTTGTTGCTTTGCCATTGTGCCAAAGGCTCAAGCAAATCTGCAAATCCTGGCACAAAGTAATAAGTCAAAACTGTTATCAACGCAAGAGCCCAAAGCACGACCATCGGCAACCTATTGGCCCTTGCCGATTCTAGCCCAATCCTCAAAGGAGTCTTGCTATCATCAAGACTCCTGCAAAAATCTTTACTTGTAGGTGTGGCACGGGCATCTTGCCCGTGTTCCATGGGCGGGACGCCCATGTCACGATGAGTTTTGCAAGAGCTTTTCTCAACAGTCGTCATGTTAGGTGTTTGACCTGAAGGCGCGTTTGTCAACGATGCGCATCTCCTCATCTTGGGCCGAAAGGAGGGTCAGCGTGAACGTCTCGCCCCCCGGCGGAACGTCAACAACCGAATGAACGCCGTCGTAGACCGCAGGGTGGAAAAGCTTGCGTCCCGCGGCGTTCGCGTCCGTGCGGCGCACGGCCCCGAAGCAGCCGGGAACGAGCAAGGTGCCCGCCTCACAGTTCGCCGGATCCGCGAAACGCGCAAGTACATCATCGGTCAAATGGAGCACGTCCCACGTACACGCGGGATAGACCTTCGCCCTGAGCGCCTGCAGGAGGACGTCCGGCATTGACTTGAAGCCATGGTGATTGATCTTCGCGACCGAGACAGGTCCAGAAAGCGTCTCCACAAGTTTTTCCTCGGGCCAGTGCTCTTGGCCATCTGCATCCCTTGCGGGGCCCGACATGTCGCCTGCCGCAAACAAACGGAATTTCCCGTAGCTGAAGACGTGTCCGCAACTCAGGTGGTTCTCGTTCCAGTACTGGGGCTTTTTCCCGTTACGGTGCAGGACGTCAAGGACGGATCCGTC
>Ga0209407_1000829_pt1 | contig 35521 bp, 32 predicted proteins | sample AD_JPNHG3_MetaG_FD_184410 | JGI IMG/M metagenome (GOLD analysis project Ga0209407, IMG submission 184410) | Active sludge microbial communities of municipal wastewater-treating anaerobic digesters from Japan - AD_JPNHG3_MetaG (SPAdes) (version 2) | ecosystem: Engineered > Bioreactor > Anaerobic...
CAGCTCCGGATAGTCGCCCCGGGCGAAACTCCGGACGGCGTACCCTCCCGCCAGAAGGTGGGAGACGATGGCACCGCCCAAAAACCCGCCGCCGCCGGTGACCAGCACCGTCTCCGCCGCCGCTCCGGATACCATGGCAACAGGCCCATTTTTTCCTTCCGCACCCATCATTCCCCCGCCCTTCCCTATTTGAGCTGCGCCTCCGCCCAGACCGCAAGCTTCTCCCGGAAGATCTTGGCATTATGGCGGATATCCACGGGAAAGCCGGGATGGTAGAGGACCGTTTCTATCTCCCGGGTAATGACGTTGGCCCTGGCGATCGCCAGCAATTCGGCAGTGAGTCCCTCCCGGTCCGCTCCGCCATCCCCCGGCTTCAGCTCGATGATGATCACCGGCCGCTTGTTCCCGGCGGCGCCTACCCCCACCAGGGCGGAACGGCGCACCCGGGGGTGGCGGTTGAAGAGGGCTTCACAGGGGATGGTGAAAAGGCGTCCCGTAACCGTCTCGACCCGGTGGGCCTTCCGGCCGCAAAACCAGAGCCGCCCCTTGTCGTCCAGATAACCCACGTCCCCCATGCGATGCCAGACCCCGCCGTCGTCATCGGCCATCTTCGCCAGCCGGGTCGCCCCGGGGTTTCGAAAGTATTCCTTGGTCGTCACCGGGCCTTTGACGACGATCTCCCCGATCTGTCCCGACGGGAGAACCAATGCCTCCCCGATGTGGGCCAGGGGCGCCTCGATTATTTCGATGATCCGTACCTCCATCCCGGCCAGGGGCCGGCCAACGCAGGTGCCGCCGCCGTTTTCAGAGATCTGCCTCGTCTCCGCAAGGACCTCGCGGCTGTCGATATCGCTCACCGGAAGCACCTCGGTAGCCCCGTAAGGGGTGTGAATCCGGGCATCGGGGGGCAGCAGGCGGTGTACGGCCTCCATAAGGTCCGGCCGTACCGGGGCGCCGGCGGTAATGATCCGCTTCACATCGGGGAGTTTCTTTCCCGTCTCCGCTCCGAAGCGGGCCAGGTTTTCCAGGAGGGCAGGAGAACCGTACATGCTCCGGCACCGGTGCGCTTCCAGGGCGTGAATGATCTTCCGCGGATCCGCCGCCGCGGGGCGGGTGGGATCCATATCGGGAATGACGGAGGTCATCCCCAGGACAGCGTCAAAGAGGGAAAAGAGGGGAAAGGTTGCCAGATCCACCTCGTCCCGGCCGTAGCCGAAATGCGTGCTCAGGTAACGGACCTGGGCGTCGAACATCCCGTGTTCATAAACGACGCCTTTGGGAGGGCCGGTGCTTCCCGTGGTGAAAAAAATGGCCGCCTGTTCATGGGGACGGGCGGGCACGGGGGGGAAGGGCCGCCAGGGTTCCCTGCGAAAGTCCGCCAGGGTGTAGCCGCCCCAGAAGAGTCGCCGGCCCACCGTGACCTTCACCCTTACCGTTGAAAATTTTCCCGGGGAAAGGACCCGCAGGATATGGGCCAGGGGGATGCCGATAAAGGCTTCGGCACCGATAGAGGAAAGATTCTCCACCAGTTTCTGCCGGCCCATGCCGGGATCGATCATCACCGGCAAGGCCCCCACCCGGAAGAGGGCGAAGGTCACGGCGAACAGCTCCAGGGAAGGCCGGACCATCAGGATGGTCTTGACCCCCTTGACTATTCCCGCCCGGGAAAAACCATGGGCCAGGCGATCCGTTTCCTCTTCCAGCTGGCGGAAGGTCCAGTGGACAAAGTTTGGAGAGCCGGGAGCGGCAGGACAGATCACCGCCTTCTTGTCCGGCAGGAGCCGGGCGACCCGGGTCAGATGTTCGCTGAGATTTGCGGTGGCTACTGTCTCTTCCACCATAGCGATTACCTTTTCAAAACGGTCCTTTTCCGGACTGGAATTTCATGCCGGAAGCGGGTTTTTATGCAAAAAATCCTTGATGAGCCCCACAATTGCCTCTCCCTGGTCTTCAAGGATGTAATGACCACCCGTGGGGAAGGGGTGAACCTCCGCGGCGGGAAACCGTCGCCGCCATTCCGCCAGCGCGGTTTCGTTGAAGACGAAATCCTTCATCCCCCAGCAGATCATCATGGGGATCCCGCCGAGGAGATGGAGGTGCTCGTCCGTCCATTTGGCGGGACCGTAACTCCTGTCCGTGGGATGGAGGGGGATGTCCTGGACGAAACGCAGGGTGGCGATCCGGTTTTCCCAGGTGTTGTATGGGGCCGTCAGACCCGCCCGCACCTCCGCGGGCAGCTTCTTCTCCACCCCGAGGAAGGTGGCCGGATACGAAAAGGCGTTCAGTCCCCGGACCAACAGCGCCGGCAGGACAGGGAAATGGCGGATGAACGCCAGCTGCCAGGGCAGCCCTATCTCCGGCGGGATAAGAAAGGCCCAGGTATTGAGAACCACGATCCGGGCAATCCGCTCCGGCCGCCGGGCGGCGCAGGCCATGCCGATCATGCCGCCCCAGTCATGGACGATCAGCGTTACGTTGGCGTTCAGTCCCAAGTGATCCATAAAGGACTCGAGGTTGTCGATATGACTCGCCAAGGTGTACGCGAACACCTTATCCGGAGGCCGTGACGAGAGGCCGCAGCCCACATGGTCGGGAACCAGCACCCGATAGGCGGGGGACAGGGCCTTGACCACCTCCCGGTAGTAGAAAGACCAGGTGGGATTGCCGTGGACGGCCACGACCGGCGCCCCCTTTCCCTCGTCCAGGTAGTGATAGAAAAAACCCGGCCCCCGGAGCCAATGGCTGGCAAAGGGATAAAGCGGGCGATGAGGGGCGATGTCGAAGGGGGGGGCAATCCGATCGGTATCGGGAGCGGCAGTGGTAAATCTCATCACATGGCCTTTGAAAAACGGGTTCGTCGCGGCAATGAAACTCCCTCAAAAAACAGCGGCTGCAAACCGCCTGAGCAAAGCCGCTTGTAGCCGAAGTAAAACGAGCAACCGCCTGTCGTCGTTCCGTCCCGATCAGGCAGGATTTCTGTAAAGCGCCACCGACGCCGTTAAGCCGGCACCGACGGTGAGGAAGACACAGTTTTTCGCCGCCGCGAAACGTCCGTTGCTTCTCACCCGTTCAAGGGCAAAACCGATGCCGGCGGTATGGACGTTCGCCATCTTATCGGTCACATCCACCAGTTTGTCTTCCAGGCCCTTCTTTTTCCTGAGCTCCTTCAGGAAACCCCTGGGGCTCTGGGAAGGGATAATGAGGTCGATATCCTTGATCTTCAGTGAAACCTCTTTCAAGAAAGCATCCAGGTTCTCCAGGGCAAAGCGGGCACAGGCGCCGGCGTAATCGTCCGCCTGGCTGATCACCAGGATATTGCGCATTTTCCCCCTATGCTCCATCCATTCGATACGGCCCTGCAGGTCATCGATAAACCCGGCATCCGTGGCCGTCCGGTAATGGAGAAAACCCCCGCCCTGTTCCGACCGGGAAAGCAGGACGGCCGCCGCCGCCGAGGTAAAATCGTAACCCCGGGTCTTGCCGGGGGTGGGGTCCACGTCCGCCGTGACCACCATCCCGTAATCGATGTTCCCCGACTGGAGATAACCGTCGATGACCATCATCCCCGTCAATATCCCGCAGCCGCCGTTGGTCAAATCAAAGGAAAAGGTGCTCCGGCCGCCGGCGAAGACCTCGTTGGCCCCGATTTCCCTCTGGATAAGCGTCGCGATGGCCGGCTCGCCGATGTGGCGATCCCGGTATATACCTGTATTGACGAGCAATCCCAGCAGGTTGGGATCCACACCGGCATTCTTCAGGCACTCCTTCGCCGCTTTCACCTCCATGTCTATCGAGCCGCGGCGGAAAAACCCCGGGGTACTCAAACCTATCGCATCAATTTTCGCGCCCATAACGATCCACCAAATCATCCATAGTAAAGATAACGACGCCGATTATCAATCCGGAAGCAAGGGCGATGAGCATCAGCCGCTCTCCCTGCTGGAAACGCCTTTCATTGAGAAACCGGTAAAGGGCCAGGAAATGGGAGGTCGAGGCGGTATTTCCGAACTCCTGGAGGTTCACCACGATATTCTTTGCCCGGACCCCGAAATAATGGGCCAGTCGCTTGTCGCCGGAACGTATGGCCCGCATGGAGGTCTGGTGGGGAATGATATGATCGATATCCCCGAAGGAAAAACCCGTTTCCTGCAGAGACTTTTCGATGATCGGCGGCATATCGGAAATGGCCACCTGGTGGATCTTCCGGGCGTCCGTAACCATCTGCGCCCCCGGTGAGTCGGGGCAGGCCCAGCCGGTGCAGAGATCACTGTACCTGGCGAGGGTGACAAAATCGGCCACCGCCAGGGCCGCTTTCCCCTCCGGGGACCTTTCGAGAATCACGGCCGCCCCGCAATCACCCACGGTCAGGGACGCCAGCTGGGAGCTGAGGATGGTTTTAACCTTGGGGACGGCATTACGGCTGATGGAGGTTATATTCTCCCCGGAGATGACCATGCCGCGCCGGATAACCCCCCGGCGGATGAAATCGTTCATGATGGAAACCCCTGTCAGCATCCCGGCGCAGGCATTGGCGATATCGAAATTGAGGGCCCGGGCGGCCCCGATGGCTTCCTTGACATAAAGCGACAGGGGGGGTTCGAAGACATAGGCATTGCCGTCTTTGTACTTGGAAATGGAGCAACAGATGATCATCTCCAGGTCTTCGGCCCGATAGGAGGAATGTCGCAGGCAATCAAGCGCCGCCTCCCGGGAAAGGACATAGGAATCCTCGTTATCCCCGCAGACCCGGCGTTCCCGGATGCCGGTGAGCCCCTCGAGATCGAACTTCCCCCACATCCGCACGCCGCTCATCAGTTCCTGCGTGGAAAGGCGCCGGTCGGGGACCTTGACGCCGATGCTTTCAAAGCGACTGGTAAAGGGGGGAGACTTCCCGGGTGTTTCGTCTTTTGTTCTGGCTGTTTTCATGATCGGTGCGGTCCTCCTCAAACGGGGCAGGGGAAAAATCGTATTGCTGGAAACATAGTTTAAAGACCCCGCCGTGTCAATGGAAAAATCCTCCTGAAATGACCATTGACACGACGGGATTTCATAGTATATGCAGTTGAGGAAGAAAAATTAACGACCGACAGGAGGGAGACGGACCATGCTGGATTCGGCAAAAAAGGCGGTGCTGGTGGGCACGGGCATGGCGCTGGCGGCGACGGACCGGATACAGGAGGTCGTGGACGGTCTTGCCGCCAAGAAGGCAAAGGCCGGAACCGAAACCCGGGAGGCGATCAACGCCATAGCCCGGAAAACCAGGAAAACACGCGAGGCCGTCGAAGGGGAGGCGGAAAAGCTGATAACGGATTTTACGGCCTTCTGGTACTATACCAACCTTACGGATGAGATGGAGGACCGGGTGGAAAAGATGGTCTCCCTGATCATGAAAAGGCTGGAGATACCGGAACGTCGGGAACTGGAGGAGATCAAAGCGCGGATCGAGAAGCTGGAGAAGGATGTTTTTTAGGACTATCGATTGCCTTAATTATCGGTGGTATTTCTGAGGCTTAAGGAGGCGGAAATGATAAAGAGGGTTGTTGTCTGGACGGTGGGCATCATGTTTCTTTTCAGCGCCGCGGCGGTTTCGGCGCAGATGACGGGCCGGCAGGTCATGGAAAAACAGAAGGAACGCCATAAGGTAAAAACGGAAATCGGCAACGAGGACATGATGCTGGTGGATAAAAGCGGCGCTAAGGAAAACCGGCAGGTGGTGCGCTACGCAAAGGAAGTGGGCAAGGACCTGCACCGTTATCTGGTGGTGTTTCTGAGCCCCGGGGACATCCGCGGCACGGCGCTGCGCACCTGGGAGAAAAAAGGCGGCGACAACGACCAGTGGCTATATCTGCCGGCGCAGAAGAAGGAGCAGCGCATCGCCAAGGCAGGAAAGAAAAACTACTTCATGGGCACGGACTTCACCTATGAAGACATGGAGCCGGAGGACCTGGACAACTTCAACTACAACATCCTCCGTTCCGAACAGTTCAACCACGAAGGCAAGGCCCGTGACTGCTACGTAATCGAAGCCCTGCCCGCCAACGAGAAGAAAAAGAACGAAAGCGGTTATGCCAAGCGCATCATGTGGATTGAAAAGAGCAACCTCACCACGCTGAAAACCGATTTCTTCGACAAGCGGAACCGGCATCAGAAGACCCAGTTCAACTACAAGTTCGAAACGGTCTCCGGGGCCGTCATGCGCCCCAAGCAGACCCTCATGAACAACCTGGAAAAGAACCACAAAACGGTGACGACGACGAGTTCGCGACAGGTGAACGGCAGCCTCAGCGACGCCACCTTCACCGAACAGTTCATTATCTCGGGAAAACACCTGCAATAGGGAAAGACCTCCCCCGGATATTCCGGGCACGGCAGATCTTTTCCACGGAAAAACCGACGTATGTGAGAAACATTCCCGTTCCCGCGCCCAGGCGCGGGAACGGTGGTCGATCTATAATTACCTGTTCCGAGTAAAGGGGATAAAGGGCCGGGGAGGATCGTCAATGGTAAAAAGCCACTGTGCCAAATGGTTGTCAGCGCTGCTGATACTAGTTTTCCTCTGTCCGGCCCTCTCCTGGGCGCAACCACCGCTGGATAGCCAGCAGGACGATCTCCTCAAGGAAATGGAGGAGGCAACCCCCACCCCCCCGCCGGCGGCCAAGACGGACAAGGCATCGCCGGCAGCCGTCCAGGATAAACCGGTCACGATCCTCTCCAAGCTGGTGGATAATTTTCACGGCAGTCTCCGCCTCCGGGGGATGCATTTTTGGCAGAACCCTCCGGAGCGGGAAGGCGCAGATGACCGTAACGACTTCGGAAACACCCTGCTGAAATTCACCGACAAGACGGGATACAAAAATCTCGATTTGAATATCGGGGCCTGGGTGGAATACGGCAACGAGGAAAACACCTACTCCGGGACCTCCTTCAGTGAATTCTGGCAGGATATGGACCGGCGGCGCCGCATTTTCTACATCAACGACCTGTACCTAAACTACAGCGGGGACACCTTCAATTTCCTCATCGGAAAAAAGACGCTCACCAACGGGATGTCGACCCTGTACCTGCCCGCCGACCGGATGCGCCCCCAGGACCTCAACGATCCCATGGACGTCAAGGACCTCAACGTCTGGCAGGGAAAACTGGACTGGGACGTCGCCGAATCGTCAACGGTAACCCTGGCCTTTCTCCCCATCTATCAGCCCCAGAAACAGCCCAGCGAGACCTCCCGCTGGATGGGGGAACGGAAGCAGGGGGACAGCACGGAATTCGATCTTTACGATGCGGGGAATGCCAACATGAAGGAGGACACCCCCAAGATCACGGACAACAATTTCGGCTATTTCGCCCGCTTCAAGAAGAAGGGTTTTCACGGCTGGGACTTCTTTTTCTCCTACTACCACGGTCCCAATCCCTACTGGGTCGTCCGGGAGGAACAGATCCCGGGGCCTATCCCCGGCACGACCAAACCCCAACGGATCAAGGAAGTGGTCAAGGTGGACGATTACGCCGCCGGTTTTTCCACCACCTATGAAAGCTGGGAGTTCCACGGCGAGGTGGTTTACAATTACACCTACGAGCGCAAGGATGACGATTACTTCAATTACGTGGCCGGCGTCACCTATACCTTCGACGATTTCGCCAAGAAACTATGGCTCGAGAAGATCGACGTCACCGTGGAATATGCCAATGAAATCATAACACGTTTCCAGAACGCCGACAATTACGTCTCCAGCTCCAAGAAATCGCGCCTGGGCCGCAACGATATCCTGAGCCGCATCAATTTCGAGTACAGCGACAAACTGTCATTCCAGTTCGTCTGCAATTTCCAGCTTACCCGGGGCGAAGAAGGCCGGTTTCAGCGCCTGGAGGCCAAGTACAAATTCCGGGACGGTCTGATCTCCAAACTCGCCGGCGAGTTCTTCGGCGGACAGTCCGACAGCCTTTACGGCCGCTGGGTGCGTAACGACCGGATCATCCTGGAGCTGGAATACAGCTTCTGAAAAAAGGCTTTTCCCTCCTGCCGCCCCCGCCGGGACAGCGGCAAAGATGGTACCGCATCAACCATTCCGCCCCCGGGCCTCCTTCAGGGCCGCGAGCAGCCGGGGATGGATCAGGTCGTTCGCGGCCACGACATGGGGAGCGTCCAGGGTGAAAAATCCGCCTTGGAGATCGGTGACGATCCCGCCGGCCTCCTCCACCAGCAGGCACCCCGCGGCGGTATCCCAGGGGTGCAGCTTCAGTTCCCAGAAACCGTCGAAGCGTCCCGCCGCCACATAGGCCAGGTCCAGGGCCGCGGAACCGGCCCGACGAATAGCCTGAACCTGCACCGCCATGGCCCCGAACAGATCCAGGTTGTTGTCCGTGCTGCAGCGGATGTCGTAAGGAAAACCCGTGGCCAACAGACTTCGGGACATATCCGCCGTGGCGGACACCCTGATCCGCCGGCCGTTGAGAAACGCGCCCCGCCCTTTTTCCGCCACAAACATCTCGTCCAGCATGGGATTGTACACCACGCCCAGGACGCGCTCCCCTGCCACTTCCAGGGCGATGGAGACGCAGAAGACGGGATAGCCGTGGGCATAATTCGTCGTGCCGTCCAAGGGATCGATGATCCAGCGGCAGGAAGCCCCGCCCTGCCGGGCCGGCGATTCCTCAGCCAGGATGGCATGCTCGGGATAACGGGCGCTGATCATTCCGACGATTATCCCCTCGGCCTGCCGGTCTCCTTCCGTAACGATGTCTATCTCCCCCTTGAAACTGACCTGATGGCAGTTGTCCAGGTTGCTTTTCAAATATTTACCCGCTTTTTCCGCCGCCGCCATCGCCAGTTCCCGGTAATCATCGCCGGCCGGTCCACCGGCCTGATTTACATTTCTTCCCTCTTTATTTCCTTTTCCCGACATGTATCTTTATCTCCTCGGAAAGATTTTTTATCCATAGCATTCCCCCGTCCGTTTTGCTGACCGAAGTTCATTTTCATTGCACTGTCGAGCCGCTGATGCTAAAGTTGCCCACGGTAAGAAAGGGGTTAACGGGTTGAAAAAAGACAAAACCACCCCCGCGGCAGGTGACGTCGCCGGCAGCGATGAAGAACTCGCTTTGCAGAGCCTCCGGGAAGCCAAAGGAATCACCCTGAAGGATATTTTCGCGGCGACACGGATAACCACCGCCTATCTCGAGGCCATCGAGAACGGCCGCTTCGAAGCGCTGCCGGAACCGGTTTATACCCGGACGTTCATCAAAGCCTACGCTAGATTTCTGGAAATCGACAGCGCCCCCCTGCTGCAAAGATATGAGGACTATCTGCATTCTCTCCGCCAACCCACCCCGACCGGACCCGATAAGGAGGTCCTCCAAGAGAAAATCAAGGCCAAGGGAAAGCGAAAAAAACTGATCGCCGTCATCGTTTCGATCCTGCTGCTGATCGGCACGATGGCCGTCATCGTCCTTAGGGAGAGCGGCGACGGGAAGCACCGGACGCTGCCCACATCCCCCGGTGCGCTACACAGCGATACCGGTCTGCCGCCCGCCGGGTCACCGCCCCCCGCCCCGTCCACGGGGGAACAAACGCCAGCGGCACCCGCCACGCCGGCACCGGAACAACCGGTCGCGACCTCCCCGGAAAGGGCGATACCGGCACCGGCAATCCCGTCCCTAAACCATAAAAAATACACTTTAAAGATCGAAGCCACGGAGAAAACGTGGGTAAGCATAGCCGCCGACCGGGGACGGGCGGAACAGTTGACCCTCGCCGCCGGAGACAGTCTGGAAAGAGCGGCCGGGGAATCCTTCCAGATCGTCATCGGCAATGCAGGCGGCGCGAAGGTCTGGTTCCAGGGGCAACCCCTTCCCGAGCTCGGGAAGCGGGGGGAAGTGAAACACCTGCAGCTCCCCTGATCGTTCGCCGCCCCATCTCCGAAAGATTTGACATCCCCGTCGCAATGTTCTAAAGAACAGCTCGGTAAAGAATTTGTCCCAGAAAGGAGACATGCGGTATGTTTGGTATCGGCATGCCCGAACTGCTGGTAATCCTGGTCATCATTCTGATAATCTTCGGCGCCGGCAAACTTCCGGAAATCGGCGGCGCCATCGGCAAGGGCATCAAGAATTTCAAGAAGGCGACCCGCGAACCGGAAGATATCGACGTCACCCCGGAAAAAAAGAAAATCGAGCCCAAATGAATTGCAGCGGCAAGGCGTCAGAACGGAACGTCGTCATCGGGCAGGGATTCCGCACTTAGGTACGGAGGCGTCGCCCCCTCCGCAGCCGTCGCTCCCGGTGCTTTCTGCTGGCCCTTGGCTTCCAGCATTTGCATGTTGTTGGCGATAATCTCGGTCGTGTATCTCTTCACCCCTTCCTTGTCTTCCCAACCCCGGGTTTGAATCCTGCCTTCGATGAAAACCAGCCGGCCCTTGGTCAGGTAGCTGCTGCATATCTCCGCAAGCTTGCCAAAGGTCACGATGCGGTGCCATTCTGTTTTCTGAACCCGTTCGCCGTTCTTATCCTTGCGTTGCTCATCGGTGGCGAGCGTGAAGTTCACGATCATCAATCCCTCGGGGGTGTATCTGACCTCCGGATCTCCCCCCAGCCGCCCGACCAGTATGACTTTGTTGATCATAAGTTTCTCCTTTCCCGACAGTGTCCTGTTTTCCAGGCATACATACATACATAAGTTCCCGGCGGATGGCAATAATATTCCGCCCGGCCCCTCCGGAAAAGGTCCTTGACTATTGGCCAAAAAAAGGATAGCAAATTCAAATTTTTTAAAATAAGGCATCAGGTAAATGGAAGAAAGCGAACTCATAAAAACCCGCAAAGAAAAGATCGCCGCCCTGCGTGCCGCGGGGGTGGATCTGTATCCCAACGACGTCCGGGTGGAAAACACCTCCGGGGAATTGAAGGACCGTTTCGGCACCCTGGACAATGAAGAACTGTCCCGGGTGGAGGAGCGCTTCAACCTCGCCGGCAGGCTCATGGCCGTCAGAAACTTCGGGAAGGCGTCATTTATAAGCATCCAGGACCGTAAAGGCCGCCTTCAGGGTTTCGTTCAAAAAAACATGCTGCCGGAAAAGGATTACGCCCTCTTCCGGCGCCTCGATATCGGCGACATCGTCTATATCAAGGGCCGGATCTTCAAAACCAGGACCGGCGAGCTGACCATCGAAGCCGATGAGCTGCGCCTGCTGGCCAAGGCAGTGCAACCGCTCCCCGAAAAGTGGCACGGGTTGACGGATGTGGAAACGAGATATCGTCAGAGACACCTCGACCTGATCATGAACCCCGCCGTCCGGGAGGTTTTCAGGCGTCGGAGCCTGATCATCAAGCTTATTCGGGATTTTATGGACGGACGGGATTTCCTCGAGGTGGAAACGCCCATGATGCAGCCCCGGGCCGGCGGCGCCGCCGCCAAGCCTTTCCGGACCTATCATAATGCCCTGGGGATGGACCTTTATCTGCGCATTGCGCCGGAGCTCTATCTCAAGCGTCTGGTGACGGGCGGGCTGGAAAGGGTCTACGAAATCAACCGTAACTTCCGCAACGAGGGAATTTCCACCTTCCACAATCCGGAATTCACCATGATGGAATTCTACATGGCCTATGCCACCTATGAAGACCTCATGCGTTTCACCGAGGAGCTGTTCGTCTTTCTGGCCGAGAGTCTCTTCGGCGCCCGGCAATTCACCTATCAGGGCACGGAGATCGAATTGACGCCGCCCTGGAGGCGCATGACGGTGAAAGAGGCTATCCAGCACCATCTGGCCGTCTCTCCCGACGTCCTGGCGGATCAGCACCGGGCGATGAACTTTGCCGGGCAACTGGGTCTGGAGGCCGACGAAAAGGACCCGCTGGGGAAAATTCTCATGACGATTTTCGAGGAGAAGGTGGAAAAGGAGCTTGTGCAACCCACCTTCATCACCCAATATCCCGTGGAGGTTTCCCCTCTCTCCCGGAGAAATCCCCGCGACCCCGCATTTACTGACCGCTTCGAGCTCTATATCTGCGGACGGGAGATCGCCAACGCCTTCTCGGAGTTAAACGATCCCGAGGATCAGCGGGAAAGGTTCCTCATGCAGCTCCGGGAGCGGGAGGCAGGGGACGAAGAGGCCCACGAAATGGATGAGGATTATGTCCGGGCCCTCGAATACGCCATGCCGCCCACCGCCGGCGAAGGAATCGGCATCGACCGGCTGGTGATGCTCTTCACCGACGCCGCCTCCATTCGCGACGTCATTCTCTTCCCGCTATTGAGAGCCAGGGAAGAACAGTAACCGATGTCTTTCGAATTCTTCATCGCCTTGAGATACCTCAAGGCCAAGCGGAAACAGGTCTTTGTCTCCATAATCACCTTTCTTTCCATCGGCGGTATCGCCCTGGGCGTCGCCGCCCTGATCATCGTCCTGGCGGTGATGAACGGCTTCGAGACGGACCTCCGGAACAAGATCCTGGGGATGAACTCCCATGTGTTGCTCATGGAGTATACGGGGCCGATGAAGAACCACGGGGAAGTATCGGCAAGGGTGGGCCGGGTCGCCGACGTGGAGGCCACGACGCCTTTCATCTACACCCAAGCCATGCTGAAGAGTCGCTCCGGCGTCACCGGCGTCGTCCTGCGGGGCCTGGCCCCGGAAAGCGCCTTCCGGGTCATAAGTCTGGGTAAAATCAAAGCGGGCCGGGTAGAGCATCTCGTGGCGAAGGCAAGGAAATCACTGCCCATCCCGAAAGAAGACGCGGAGCTGCCCGGTATCCTTGTCGGCAAGGAGCTGGCAAAAAACCTGGGGATCTATCTTCACGACTCCCTCACCGTGGTCTCCCCCCAGGGGATCTCCACGCCCATGGGGATGGTTCCCAAAATGAAGCGGTTTCTGGTCACAGGCATCTTCGATTCGGGATTCTATGAATACGACTCGACCCTGGCCTATATCAATCTGCAGGACGCCCAGGAGTTTCTCGATATGCCGGGGTCGGTAACAGGCCTGGAGATCAAGGTCAAGGATCTCTACCGGGCCGATATCGTCGCCAAAGAAATCGAAAAGGCATTGGGTTACCCCTTCTGGGCAAGAAACTGGATGGAGATGAACAAGAACCTCTTTGCCGCCCTGCGCCTGGAAAAGCGGGTCATGTTCATCATTCTGAGCCTCATCGTCCTGGTGGCGGCCTTCAACATCATCACCACCCTGATCATGGTGGTCATGGAAAAGAGCAAGGATATCGCCGTTCTCAAATCCATGGGGGCAACGGAACGTAACATAATGAAGATCTTCGTCTTTCAGGGATTGATCATCGGCGCCGTCGGCACCTGCATCGGCGCCGCCGCCGGTCTGGCTATCGCCTTCAACCTGGCCGACATCTCCTTGTTCGTGGAACGGATGCTCGGCATAAAAATCCTGCCGGGGGATGTTTACTATCTCACCGAGCTTCCCTCCAAAGTGAATTACGGCGATGTGGCCATGATCATCATCGGGGCCATGACGATCTGCCTGTTGGCCACCATCTATCCCTCCCGGCGGGCGGCGCAGATGGATCCGGCGGAAGCGCTGAGGTACGATTAATGATCCAGGTCAAAAACCTGAAGAAGACCTTCGTCAAGGACGGCAACCACATCGAGGTGCTGAAGGGGCTGAATCTCTCCGTCCGGAAGGGGGAATCCCTCGCCATGCTCGGGGTCTCCGGGGCCGGGAAGAGTACGCTGATCCACATCCTCGGGGCGCTGGACCATCCCACCTCCGGAGAGGTGCGCTTCGACAATATCGACATCTTCGCCTGGAACGCGGACCAACTGGCCGAATTCCGCAACCGGAAGATCGGTTTCGTCTTCCAGCTTCACAATCTTTTGCCGGAGTTCACCGCCCTGGAAAACGCCATGATGCCGGCCCTGATTCACGGCATTTCACGCCGGGAGGCAAAATTGCGGGCGGAAGCGCTCTTGACGAGCGTCGGCCTCGGACACCGTTTTACCCACAAATCCGGTGAACTCTCCGGGGGGGAACAGCAGCGGGTCGCCGTAGCCCGGGCGTTGATCATGGCGCCGGACGTCCTGCTGGCCGATGAACCGACGGGAAACCTTGACACGGAAACAGGAAAAAAGATAGAAGACCTGCTGCTGGAATTGAATGTCACCAAAAAGATTACCCTGGTTGTGGTCACGCACAATAAAAACCTGGCGGACCGCTTACAGCGCAAGGTCGGCCTCCGTGATGGAAGGACTTATGAAATTGAAAAGACATAGATTTTCCATACTGCTGTCTTTGGCGCTGCTGACGGCGGCGTTTCTTTTGACCGGTCCGGCGGCGGCTTCGCCCGGCGAGGTGAACGTGGCGCTGCTGCCCTTCACGGTCCACAGCAAGAGTCCCGCCGCCTTTCTCCAGGATGCCTTCTATGACGGTTTGTCCCGGGAACTGCGCAAGGCGAAAAACGTCCGGATGATTGAAAAGGAAAGCATTATGTCTTTCCTGGCGGGGAAAACGGCCGATGAAAACACGCTCGCCGCGCTGGGAAAGACTACCGGGGCGGGATACGTGGTTTCCGGAACGGTGACGGAGATGGGGGAAACCCTGAATGTCGACGTGAAGATATTCGATGTCGCAGCCGGCCGGTTTCTCCCCCCCGTATCCGCCCAGGGGAAGGGACCGGAAAGCATCCCGGCCATAGCCGGCCAGTTGCGGGGCGACATCCTCGTCAAGACCTCCGCCACCCACAGGATCGCCAAGATCGGCTTTCAAGGAAACAAGAAAATAGAAAACAGCGCCATCAACCAGGTCCTCAAAAGCACGCCGGGCGGCGTCTATTCGGAAAGCAACCTCAACGACGACATCCGGGCGATCTATAAGCTGGGATATTTCGACGATGTGGCGGCAGACGTCAGCGACACCCCGGAAGGAAAGAACATCACCTTCATCGTCAAAGAAAAGGGGCTCATCACGGAGATCCTGATCAAGGGGAACAAGAAGGTCGATACCAAAGACATCGAAGCCACCCTGACCTTCAAGACCCACCAGGTACTGACCCGGGAAAAGATCACCGCCTCCATGGAAAAGGTAAAGGCCCTCTACGACGACAAGGGTTATTTCAATGCCGAAATAACTTATGAAGTCGAAAAGGCTAAAGAAAAAGACGTGCGGGTGATCTTTACCATCAAGGAAAACGACAAACTGTACATCAAAAAGATCTCCTTCGACGGCAATCGCTCCTTCCGGGACAACGAACTCAAGAAGATCATGAAGACCTCGGAACAGGGATTCTTCTATTTCTTCACCGACTCGGGGGTGCTCAAGAAAACCGAGCTGAAACAGGACATAAACCGTCTCAATGCCTTCTACCTGAACAACGGCTTTATAACCGCCCAGGTGGGGGAGGGAATAATAAGCTATGACAAGAAAGGGGTCTATATCAAGATCCCCATCACCGAAGGGCAGCGGTACAAGGTGGGGCGGGTGGACGTCACCGGCGACGAGCTGAAAGCAAAGCGATCGGAATTGATGAGCAAGCTCACGATCAGGAAACAGGAGCACTTCGACCGGGGGGCCGTTATCAAAGACATGGAACTCCTCACCCAGGCCTGCAATGACGAGGGATACGCCTACGCGGAAGTGACGCCCATCACAAAAGTCAACGACAACACCCTGAGTGTGGATATCAATTATGAAATCAAGAAGGGGAACCTGGTTTATTTCAACCGGATATCCCTGCTCGGCAACACCAAGACGAGGGACAAGGTGATCCGGAGGGCCCTCTTCATGAACGAGGGGGAACTCTACAGCAGCACCAAACTCAAAGACAGTTACAAGAATCTGATGCGTCTACGCTATTTCGAGGAGGTGGATTTCCAGTCCGAAAAGGGTCCTGATGACTCACTGGCGGACGTCAATATCCGCCTCAAGGAGAAACCCACGGGCATGGTCAGCATGGGCGCCGGCTACAGTGCCCTGGACAAGGCCATGGTCATGGCCCAGGTATCCCAGCAGAACCTCTTCGGCCGGGGACAGATCCTGAGCCTCAAGGCCAATATCGGTTCCGTGTCCACCTACTATGACCTGTCGTTCACCGAACCGTGGCTCTTCGATATCCCCCTCTGGAGCAAGTTCGATCTCTGGAACTCCACCCGGACCTACGATACCTATGATCTGGGGACAAAAGGCGGCGGCGCCGTTTTCGGCTATCCTATCTGGGAGAAGATCACCGGATACGTGTCCTATACGCTGGCCTTCACGGACGTCAGCAATCTCGCCGCCAACGCGTCAAGCTACATACGGCAGCAGGAGGGCAACGCCACGACGAGCAGCATGGGCTTCACCCTTTCCCGGGACACCACCGACGACGATTTCTTTCCCACCACGGGCTCTAAAAATGCCGCCACGGTCCTGCAGGCCGGCTGGCTGTTGGGGGGCACAGCTAGCTTCACCAAATACACGGGCACCACAGCGTGGTTCTTCCCCTTACCCCTGGAAACCGTCTTCGACATCCGGGGCCGTATCGGCTACCTCCAGGCCAACGAGGGCAAACCGCTGCCCGTTTATGAACGGTATTACCTGGGCGGCATAACCTCCCTGAGGGGTCTGCGGGATATCGGTCCCCGGGACCCCGTGACCGGCGATCTCATCGGCGGCACCACCATGCTTTCGTTCAGCGCGGATTATGTTTTCCCCCTGATCAAGAACGCCGGCATGAAGGGAGTGGTATTTTACGATACCGGCAACGCCTGGGAAAGCGGGTATCACCTCAACGATATGCGGCAGACCGCCGGCGTGGGCATCCGGTGGTACTCCCCCATCGGGCCGCTCCGCCTGGAATGGGGCTACGTCCTGGACCGGAAAGAGGGCGAAGACCCGAGCCGCTGGGAATTCACCATCGGCATGATGATGTAGGAATCAATACCAAGGAGGACAAAGATGAAAAGATTTCTTTTTGTTGTCGTGGTCTTGGGTGCGGCGCTCTCGCTGTTGACGACCGTTGCTGCGCCGTCGTGGGCCGAAAAGATCGGCTTTATTCATGTGGAAGAAATCCTGATGAACTCCGACGTCGGCAAGGCCGCGGGCGAAGAAATAAAGAAGAGTTACGAAAAAAACCGCGCCACCATCCAGGAGAAAGAAAAAGAACTACAGCGACTGAAGGACGAGTTGGAGAAACAGCGCGCCGTTCTTAACGAAAAGGCCCTGCGGGACAAGGAGCAGTCTTACCAGAAAAAGTACCGTGATTATCAGGATCTGGTGAAAGACGCCAATGAAGAAATGCAGTCCCGGCGCCAGGAATTCCTCGGCAAGAACGTCCCGGAGATCCTCAAGGTCGTCGCGGCCATCGGGGAAAAGGAAAACTATACCCTGATCATAGATCTCAGCACCGTTCCCGTCGCCTACCACGCCAAGGGAAACAGCCTGACGCAACGGGTGATCGACGAGTTCAACAAGGCAAAGAAGTCGAAATAGCAGGCCGTGGAGATTACTTTAAGCGAATTGGCCCTTCGTCTGGGCGGCAGGATCATCGGTGACGCCACCCTGGTGATCAGGGGGGTAAACAGCCTCGACGAGGCCGGTGACGGGGAATTGTCCTTTCTGGCCAATCCCAAGTACCAGGAAAGGCTTCGGACCACCCGGGCCGCGGCGGTCCTGGTCCGCCCGGAAACGGAATGCCCGGGCAGGAATCTTCTCGTCGTCGCCGATCCTTATGTGGCCTTCGGACAGGCCCTGGATTTGTTTCATGCCCCAACCCCCCCCACACCGGGCATCCATCCCCGGGCGTTTATCGAAGAGGGCGCCGGCGTCGACCCCGCAGCCACCATATACCCTCAGGTATATGTAGGCAAGAATGCCCGGATCGCCGCCGGGGCCGTGCTCCACCCCGGTGTCGTGGTGGGCGCCGGTGTGACCATCGGCGAAAGCTCGGTGCTTTTCCCCAATGTCACGGTGTATCCGGGCTGCATCATCGGGAAACGGGTCACCCTCCATGCCGGGGTGGTGGTGGGCAGTGACGGGTTCGGTTTTGCCATGCCCGGACAGGAAAACCGCAAGATACCTCAGGTGGGCATCGTCCAGATCGACGACGACGTGGAAATCGGGGCCAATACCACCATCGACCGGGCGACCCTGGGTAAGACCTGGATTCAGAAAGGGGTCAAGATCGACAATCTCGTCCAGATCGCCCACAACGTCGTCATCGGCGAAAACGCGATTATCGTGGCCCAGGTAGGCATCTCCGGAAGCACCAAGATCGGCCGGAGCGTTTTGATCGGCGGCCAGGCGGGTCTGGTAGGTCACATCAGCGTCGGGGACCATGCCATGGTGGCCGCTCGAGCAGGGATCACCAAAGACGTCCCCGCCGGACAGATTTATGCCGGCGCCCCGCAACAGCCTTACCGGGAATGGCTGCGGGCGGCATCGTCCATACCCAAACTGCCGGAAATGAGAAAAAAGATAGCTTTGCTGAACAAGCGTGTCGCCGTGCTGGAGAAAACAATCAAGGAAAAGGAAGGGGAAATAGCGACCATATGAAGATACATCCCACCGCCGTCGTCTCCGCGGCCGCCAACCTGGAGGAAGGGGTAGAAATCGGCCCGTACTCCATCGTCGCCGCAGATGTAAATATCGGTAAAAACACCATTATCGGGCCACACGTCGTCATCGACGAACATACCGATATCGGCGCGGGCTGCCGGATTTTTCAGTTCGCGTCCATCGGCGCCGTACCTCAGGACCTCAAGTTTCGGGGCGAGGATACCCGCACGATCATCGGCGATCACAATACCATTCGGGAATTCGTCACCATCCACCGCGCCACCGCCGCCGATATCGGCGTCACCGTCATGGGAGACCACAACCTCATCATGGCCTATTGTCATATCGCCCATAACTGCAAGCTCGGCAACCGGATCGTCATGGCCAACGCCGCCAATCTGGCCGGGCATATCCACGTGGAGGACAACGCCATCATCGGCGGTTTGACGGGGATCCATCAGTTCACCCGCATCGGCGCCCACTGCATCATCGGCGGCTGCTCCGGGGTCGGAAAAGACGTCCCTCCCTTTACCATGGCCTCGGGAAACATGGCCAAACTTTACGGCCTCAACTTGATCGGTCTGAAGAGAAGAAACTTCTCCGACGAAACCATCCAGTCATTGAAACAGGCCTATCGCATCGTTTTCCGTTCCTCCCTGCTGTTGAGGACGGCGATCGAAAAGGTGAAAACGGAAGTCGCCGATATCCCGGAAGTTCGTCAATTCGTCAATTTCATAGAGAATTCTCAGCGAGGCATCTGCCGGTAATGAAAGAACTCCGCATCGGCGTGGTCGGTATCGGTCATCTGGGTACCTATCACCTGCAAAAATATGCCAAGCTCACGAACTGCCGCATCGCGGCCGTAGCCGATGTGATCGGGGAGCGCGCCGTCCGGGCGGCCGCCCAGTACGGATGCCGGGCGTACCTCGATCATCGGGAGCTGCCGGACAAGGTGGACGCCGTGAGCATCGCCGTACCCACCAGCGCCCACTATGAAACGGCCCTGACCTTTCTGGAAGCGGGGGTGCACGTCCTGCTGGAAAAGCCCATCACCGTCACCCTTGCCGAGGCCGACGCCCTCATCGCCGCCGCCGGGAGGAGCGGGGCCATCCTGCAGGTAGGCTTCGTGGAGCGTTTCAATCCCGCGATCATCGCCCTGGCCAAGGTCATCAATCGACCCCTCTTCATCGAAGCCCACCGTCTTCACCCGTTTTTCGAACGGGGCACGGACGTGGATGTCATCCTGGATCTCATGATCCATGACCTCGACATCATTCTCCATTTCGTCAATTCCCCCTTGAAGGCCATCGACGCCGTGGGTGTCTCCGTCCTGTCCGACCAGGTGGACATCGCCAATGTCCGCCTGAAGTTCGCCACCGGGTGTGTCGCCAACATCACCGCGAGCCGGGTGACGGGGAAGACCCTCCAGAAGATCCGCTTTTTCGGGGTGGACGGATATCATGCCGTGGATTTCAGCAAGCGGGATCTCGTCTCCCTGAGCAAGAAAACAAGCGATTCCGGGAAGGTGGAGATCTTCAGCAATGCCGTGGAGGTCCTTCAGCACGACCCCCTCGAGGCCGAAATCCGCGCCTTCGTCCATGCCGTCCGCACCGGCACCCCCCCGCCGGTTACGGGCCGGGACGGACGGGACGCCCTGGAACTGGCGCTGGCCATTTCCCGGGAAATGAAGAAGGCAAAGGAAGACATCCTGGGCGCGTTGCACCATGAATGACGTCGCCGGGAAAAAGGTCCTGATCGTCGCCGGGGAGGCCTCGGGGGATCTGCACGGCGCCAACCTGGTCCGGGCCATGCTGGCCCTCGACCCCGGGCTGGATTTCTACGGCATCGGCGGTCCGAAGATGGAGGCGGCGGGGGTACGCTGCCTGGCCCGGGCCGCCGATATGGCCGTCGTGGGCCTGACCGAGGTCTTCGCGAAGCTGGGGCTGATCCTGGAAACGATGGGGCGCCTGAAAAGATCCTTACAAGAAGAGGAGCCCGCCCTGGCGATCCTCATCGACTACCCCGATTTCAACATGCCCCTGGCGAAGGCGGCAAAAAAACGGGGCGTGAAGGTTTTCTACTACATAAGTCCCCAGGTCTGGGCCTGGCGCCGGGGCAGGATCGCCCGGCTCCGGGAACTGGTGGACAGGATGGCCGTCATCCTTCCCTTCGAGGCCGAAATGTATCACCGGGAAGGGGTGGAAGCCGTCTTTGTCGGCCATCCGCTCCTCGATGCCGTGCAGATCAAATATGAACGCCCGGAGGCCCTCCGGAGGTTCAAGCTCCGGGAGGGAGAGACGATCATCGGCCTCCTGCCCGGAAGCCGGCCCAGCGAGGTGGTGAAGCTCCTGCCGGAGATGCTCCGGGCCGCCGTGCTTATCAGGCGGGAACTTCCGGCGGCGCAGTTCGTCCTGCCCATCGCCGACACTCTGGACCGGCATGACGTGGACGAGATGGTCCGGCCCTATGACAGCGAACTGGCGGTGCGGATCGTCGGCAACGAGATCTACGACGTCCTGGCGGTCTGCGACGCCGCCCTGGTGGCCTCGGGAACGGCGACGCTGGAGGCGGCCCTGATCGGTGTCCCCATGATCATCGTCTACAAGATCTCTTTTTTCACCTACCTCATGGGGCGCCTCTTCGTGAAGGTGAGTCATATCGGCCTGGCCAACATCATCGCCGGCAAGACCGTCGTCCCGGAGCTCGTGCAGCAGGACGTGAATCCGCCCCGCCTGGCACGGGAGCTGTTGGCCATCCTCACCGAGGAAGGGCGAAAAGACCTCATCAAACAGGAGCTGGCGGGCATCCGGGAGAAACTGGGCACCCCGGGGGCTTCCCGGCGGGCCGCCCGCCTGGCCATGGAGATGCTTTAATGGATGTATTCAAACGCTTGCTGAAACTGGCCAAACCCCACAGCGGCCGTTTTTTTCTGGCGATGCTGTGCATGCTCGTCGTCGGCGCCTCCACCTCCACCCTGGCCTTCCTGGTCAAGCCCGCCCTCGACGGCATCTTCCTCAAAAAGGACGCCCAGATGCTCCTCTGGATCCCCCTGGCCGTCATTTTCATTTACCTCGCCAAGGGTCTGTGCAGTTACGGCCAGATGGTCCTGATGAACTATATCGGCCTCCGGGTGGTCGCCGATCTGCGCAGCCGCCTCTACCGGCAGATCCAGAAACAGTCCCTCTCCTTTTTCACCCGCCATCCCACGGGGGTCCTCATGTCCCGGATCACCAATGACGCCGGGACCCTTCAGGGGGCCGTCTCCGACGCCGTCACCACCATGTTCAAGGATTCGTTCACCCTGATCGGCCTGATCTTCGTGATCTTTTACCGCGACTGGCAACTCGCCGTCATCGCCATGTTCATCTTCCCCCTCATCATCTATCCCATCGCCAAGTTCGGCAAGAAGATGCGCAGCGTGGCCACCCGGACCCAGATCACCATGGGGGCACTGACCACCCTGCTTCACGAAACGATCTCCGGAACCAGGATCGTCAAGGCCTTCGGCATGGAGGAATACGAGAACAAACGCTTTTCCGAAGAAAACGAGCGCTTTTTCAAACTGAACATCAAGGCCGTGTCCATCAACGCCGCCGCCAGTCCCTTCATGGAGTTTCTCGGAGGCATCGGCATCGCCGCCATCGTCCTCTACGGAGGGTTTCAGGTCATCAAGGGGGGCGCCACGCCGGGGACGTTCTTCTCCTTCCTTACCGCCCTGATCATGCTCTATGAACCGGTGAAGCGCCTCACCAACATGAACAACACCATTCAGCAGGGCATCGCCGGGGCCCAGCGGGTCTTCGCCATCATCGACATGGAACCGGAGATCGGCAACCGCGAGGGCGCCATCGACCTGCCGCGCATATCCCGGGGCATCGACATCGAAAACGTCACCTTCGCCTATGAGGAGACGCCGGTGCTCAAGGATATCAACCTTTCCATCCGGGCCGGGGAGGTCGTCGCCTTTGTGGGCATGAGCGGCGGCGGCAAGACCACCCTGGTGAATCTCATCCCCCGCTTCTACGACGTGACCCAGGGAAGGATAACCATCGACGGACACGACATCCGGGACGTCACCGTGGAGTCCCTCCGGGGGCAGATCGCCATGGTGACCCAGCAGACCATCCTCTTCAACGACACGGTGCGGAACAACATCGCCTACGGGGATATCGAGCGGAGCGAGGAGGAGATCGTCCGGGCAGCCCAAGCGGCCCACGCCCACGATTTCATCACGCAGCTCCCCCAGGGATACGACACGGTCATCGGCGAGGCGGGCACGAAGCTCTCCGGCGGGGAACGTCAGCGGATCTCCATCGCCCGGGCCATCCTCAAGGATGCCCCGCTCCTGATCCTGGACGAGGCCACCTCCTCCCTGGACACGGAGGCGGAGATCGAGGTCCAGAAGGCCCTGGACAACCTCATGGCCGGCCGGACCACCCTGATCATCGCCCACCGCCTCTCCACGATCCGCAACGCCGACCGGATCATCGTCCTGGTGAACGGCCGGATCGTCGAAGAGGGGACCCATGAACAGCTCGTGGCAAAAAGGGGGGAATACTTCAAGCTCTATTCCATGCAATTCACCGAAGAGGAAGGTTCCCCGCCCTCATGAGCGTATTGAAAACCGGCGGCACCGCGGCGCAATGCCCTTCTTTGCTCCCCGCCACCCTGCCGGCGGGAGCGGTGAATCACCGGAGGCGGAATTCAAAATTCACGAGGCGCAAGGCACCATGACGGACATCCGCCTGATATTCAGAGACCTATGGTACCGCCGCCCACCCGCAGGACGGGACCTGCCTCTGCTCATGTGCCTCATCCCCCTTTCCTGGGCCTACGGAGCGGCCATCGCACGGAGAAACCGCCGCTACGACGCCGGCGTGATCGAGGCGGCGCGCCTTCCCTGTCCGGTGATCAGCATCGGCAACCTCACCGTGGGGGGAACGGGAAAGACACCGCTGACCATGCTGACCGCCCGGGGTTTGCAGGCCCGGGGTTTCCGGCCGGCCGTCCTGAGCCGGGGCTACGGCGGCCGCCGGTCCGGCAGCGGCAACGTGGTCTCCGACGGACGCCGGGTCTTCCTTTCCCCGGAAGAATGCGGCGACGAGCCGGCCCTGCTGGCCGCCAACCTCCCCGGGGTTCCGGTGATCACCGGCCCGGAGCGTCGCGTCTCCGGCCTCCTGGCCGTGGAAAAATTCGGGGCCGACGTCCTTGTGCTGGACGATGCCTTCCAGCACCGCCGCCTGGCCCGGGATGTGGATATCCTGCTGCTCGACGCGCAAACACCGCTGGGCAACCGCCGTCTTCTTCCCGCCGGTCCCCTGAGAGAGCCGCCCCGCCCCGCCCTGGGCCGGGCGCACATCATCGTCAAGACGGGCGTGGAGGCGCCGCCGCGGAACGTAGCTACCGACTCCGTCATTGACGGCGCTTCCCGACCTGTTTTTCGGGCCTGCTACGAAGCGACGGGATTGACGACGGGAGGAGGCAGCGGGGAGACCATCCCTCCGGAAGGCCTGGCCGGCAGAAGGATCCTGGCCTTCACGGCCATCGCCGCCCCGGAGAAATTCCGGGCCACCCTCACGGCCCTGGGGGCGGAGATCGTCAAATTCCTTGCCTTTCCCGATCATTATTTCTACAAGGAAAGGGATTTGCAGGACATCGCCGCAACGGCCGAACAGCTCCGGGCGGAGATGATCGTCACCACGGCAAAGGACGGCGTCAAGTTGAGCGCCTTCCGGGCAAAAGACGCCGTTTTGAGTATCCTGCAGATCGGTCTGCGGATGGATCCGGATGCGGATCGGTTCCTGAATGCCCTGATCAATCGTATATCAAGATGAAAAAAGAGAAATCTACAACCGTTATCATTTTCCTCTTCAAATGTATCCCCCTGGCCCTGCGCCGGCTTCTCTTCCGGGGGCTCTTCCGCCTCTTCTACCATATCTCCGCCCGGCAGCGCCTCATCACCCTCCACAATCTCCGGCGGGCCTTCCCGGAGAAGGATCTCCGGGAGATCATCCGGATCGCCAAGGGGGCCTACCGCCACCTGGGCCTGGTGGCGGCGGATTTCTTCGAAATCCCCTTCATCAACCGGGACAACGTGCACAAATGGGTGACTTTTGAAGGCCTGGAGCATATCGACGCCACCTTCGCGAAAGGGAAGGGGCTGCTCTCCATCGTCGCCCATTTCGGCAACTGGGAGATGATGACCGTAGCCTTCCCCATGGTCCGCCAGCCCATGAACATCATCTATCGCCCCCTGGACAGCCCCGTCCTCGAAAACCTCACGGCCTGGGTGCGGACCCTCAACGGCAACACCGTAATTCCCAAGGGCGGCTCGGGAAAGACCATCACCCGCCTCCTCGGGGAAAACAAGGCCCTGGGCATCCTCAGCGATCAGAACGTCTCCGTCCGGGAGGGGGTGTTCGTGGATTTTTTCGGTCGGCCGGCCTGCACCGCCGTGGGTCTGGCGGTCTTAGCCATGCGGACCGGGGCGCCGGTGATCCCCGCCTTCATGCCCCGGATGCCCGACGGCACCTATCGCTTCATAATCCAGGCCCCCGTGCCGATCGACGATACCGGGGATTACGAAAAGGATCTCTTCACCAACACCCAGCGCTTTACAAAAGTGATCGAGGCCATGGTCCGCCGCTACCCCGACCAGTGGTTCTGGCTCCACCAGCGCTGGAAGACCAAACCGTGCCAGCGGGAATGAAGAGCGGCGGGCGGGGAAACCCCCGGAAAACGAACGGGAATGGGCCCTCCCGCCACGAAAACGCGAGACCCGCTTCCTCTGGAAACGAGAGAAGATTTTGCTGACCGTAGGGAACGGCATGTGTTAAAGTCCCCGGCAGCAGGAAGGACAATAACCCGAGTTCCTTCGGTTTGACCAATTCAAGAACCGGACGCCCGTGATCGATCGCCTTACGAAACCCCTACCGGTCGCCCCCCTGCAGGTGCGGGGCGACAAACGCCTCCCCCGGGAGGGTATGACCCGCATCCTGGTGCGGGGGACCAACTGGATCGGCGACGCCGTCATGACCCTGCCCGCCGTGGCCGCCATCCGCCGCACCTGGCCGGGGGCGGAAATCTCCGTGCTGGCCAAGCCCTGGGTGGCCGATATATATGGGGAAGGGGCGGACGTGGACCGGGTGATCATCTTCGCCGCCCCGGGAGAGCATGAGGGCCCCCTGGGCAAGCTGCGCCTTGCCGGGGAGTTGCGCCGCCGGCGCTTCGATATGGCCATCCTCCTCCAGAACGCCATCGAGGCCGCTATTATCGCCCGCCTGGCGGGAATCCCGATCCGGGCCGGCTATGACACCGACGCCCGGGGCTGGCTGCTGACCCATGCCGTCCACCGGACCCGGGCCATCCGCCGGGTCCACCAGATTCGCTATTACCTGGAGATGGTCAGGGCCCTGGGCTGCCGGGGCGACGGCGACGATCTCCGCTTGAAGCTGCGGAGCGAGACGCTGGCACTGGCCGACAGTCGGCTGTCGGCGACGGCTTTGCCGGGGGGGACGACCTTTATCGGCATGGCCCCGGGGGCCGCTTACGGACCGGCCAAGCGATGGCCGGCGGAGCGGTTTGCCGCCGTCGCCGCGGAACTGCACCGGAAATATCCGGAGGCGGTATTGCTCCTCTTCGGCAGCGGCCGGGACCGGGAGGTCACCGACATCGTCGCGGCGGCCCTCCCGGATCGCGTCCTGAATCTCGCCGGAGAAACCTCCCTCCGGGAGGTTATGGCCCTCATCTCCCGCTGCCGTGTCTTTGTCACCAACGATTCGGGACTGATGCATATCGCCGGGGCCCTGAATGTGCCCACCGTAGCCATTTTCGGTTCCACGGACCCGACGGCCACTTCCCCGCCCGGCGACAGGAATATCATTGTCAGGAAGCCCGTGGATTGCAGCCCCTGTTTGAAGACCGTCTGCCCCACGGATTTCCGCTGCATGAACCTGATCATGACCGCAGAGGTGGCAGAAACCGTCTGTGCAATTATGGACGGACAGCATCCGTCCGGCGGGGTGCTGCAGACACCGGCCGCGGCTGCAACAACTTAACCCGGCAGGAAGTAATTTTTTCAGGGCGCGGCCGGCGGGGTGAGTGTGCCGGCGACGACAAGCCGACAACCGGAAGAAGGGGAAAAATATTCCGCCTCGCTTCGGACTCCCCGGGCGGGCGGCCAAGTGGAACATCCAGTGAAATCAAACAGGTGGAATTGCGTATGTCGATGAAACCCATCCCCGCCGTGTTTATGGACCGGGACGGAACGCTCAACGAGGAGGTGGGCTACCTGGACCGCCTGGACAAGCTCCGGCTAATTCCCGGCGCCGCCGCGGCCGTGCGGCTGATCAACGAAAGGGGCTGGAAGGCGGTGGTGGTCACCAACCAGTCCGGTATCGCCAGAGGTTTCTTCGACGAGAAGTTCGTGGCGGCGGTTCATGACGAAATGGCACGTCTCCTCCGTGGGGAAGGCGCCGCCATCGACGGTTTTTATTTCTGTCCCCACCACCCGACGGAGGGCATCGGCGGCTACCGGCAATCCTGTCCCTGCCGGAAGCCGGCACCCGGGCTCCTTCTCCAGGCGGCGGCGGAGCTGTCCATAGACCTGTCCCGCTCCTGGATGATCGGCGACATGCCCAAGGATGTGGAGGCGGGACAGCGGGCCGGGGCGAAAGGCATCCTCGTCCGGACGGGCTACGGCCGCAGTGTGGAGCCGGGGGCGACGAAGCCGGATTTCATCGCCACCGACATCCTGGAAGCCGTCCGCCGGCTCCTGGCGAGGTACCCGTGAATATCCTGATGATAAAGTTGAGCGCCATCGGGGATGTGGTACATACCCTGCCCTCATTGGCCGCCCTGCGCCGTCTTTACCCCCGGGCGCATATCACCTGGGTGATCGAAGAGGCCGCCGCCGATCTCGTTACCGGGCACCCCTGCCTGGACCGCGTCCTTGTTTCCCACAGAAAGCGCTGGCAGAAGGAATTGCGGCCCGGGTCTTTCATGAAGAGTTTAGCGGAGCTCAGGTCCTTCCGGAGGGATTTGCGCTCCCGGCCCTACGATCTGGTCATAGATTTTCACGGCCTCTTCAAGAGCGCCCTCCTCGCCGGAATGAGCGGCGGGAAACGGATCCTGGGCTACAAGAGCCTCCAGGAGGGCAGCGGTCTGTTCTACACGGAAAAGATCCCGGAAGACATGAACAAGCATGCCGTGGATAGATATCTGGATTTCGTCGCCCACCTGGGAAGGCTACAGGGACAGGAACCAACGGCCGGCCCCCCCGAGTTTCTCATCCCCTGGGACGATACCAACCGGCGAAACGTGACCGCGCTGCTCCGGGAAAACGAGCTCCGGGAAGGGGAGGCGTTTGTGGCGGTCAACCCGGTCGCCTTGTGGAAAACGAAACTCTGGCGGGAAGACCGCTTCGCCATGTTGTCCGACCTTATCGTCACGGAGGCGGGCCTTCCGGTCCTCATCACCGGCAGCCGTAACGAACAGCCCTACGCCGCCGCTATCACCGGCAGGTCAAAATCAGGGCATGTTATCGATATTACAGGAAAAACATCCCTGAAAGACCTGGCCTGCCTCTACCGGCAGGCCGCCCTGGTCGTAACCACCGACTCCGGACCGATGCACATTGCCGCCGCGGTGGGCACGCCCGTGGTCGCCCTTTTCGGGCCGACGGATCCCCGGCGGACGGGCCCTTACGGTGCCCTACACACCGTGGTGCACAAGGAAATGGCCTGCCGCCCCTGCTTCCGGAAGGAATGTCCGACCGGCGGATGTATGGAAGATATTACGGTGGATGAGGTTTGGGAAAGGGTCAAGGAACGGCTGGGGCGGGACAGTTAAAACGGGAGGGGAAGATTGATCTTTTCAAGACCGGGAGCGGAGTTGCGGGCGGGGTTTTCGGGAACGGAAAAGAGAGGCGGAGAAAATTTGCCGGGAAGGAGGAAAAGATTTTATGGCGGTAAGTAAAGAACTGCTGGAGATCCTGGCGTGTCCCAAGTGCAAGGGACCGATCGCGCTAACGGCGGCGGGGGATGGTTTGATCTGTCAAAACTGCCGGCTGTGGTATGAGATCCGGGACGATATCCCGATCATGCTCATCGAAGAGGCGAAACCGCTCGACTGATCGCCTCCCGGACACTATCGACGGAGATGGATTCGAGACAGCGACTCCTTCCCTGACCGTCGCACCCCTTCTGATGACAGGGAGAGCAGTCCATGGCCGCGGTGACGACCCGGTGGCCGTCGCCGACGGGCGCCCAGTCCCGCCAGTCGGAAGGGCCGTAAATGGTGATCGTCGGCGTCCCCACTGCGGCGGCAACATGGGGGGCGGCACTGTCCACCCCCACATGCAGGCGGCCGAGGCTCAACAGGGCCGCCAATTCCCCCAGGGTCGTATCTCCGGCCATATTGAACATCCCTGCGGAAGTCCGCCTTACCAGCGCCTCGGCCCGTTCCCGTTCCCCCGCCGCACCGACGACGACGGCCGCCAGACCATACTCCCGGAACAGCCAGGAGGCGATCTCCGACCAGTTCTCCAGTGGCCATTCCTTATAGGCCCAGCGGGAAAAAGGCCCCAGGGTTACGAACCCCGGGGCATTTCCTAACCCCGGGTCTCCGGGCACCCCGACCCCCCGGGCGCTCAGGGCATTTTTCACGCGGGACACTGCCGCCGGGGAAACGACAAGCCGGGGATTCGTATCCGGGGTGGGGATCCCGAACTGTCTGATAATCCTCAGGGTCTGCTCGCTGGCCCCGAGGCGGAGGCGGACATTCTCGTTGGTGGGGTAGACCAGATGGGTGAAAAGACGGTTGCGGTACCAGGGAGCGTCCTTCGCCGCCAGGGAGGCGCGATAAGGCGCTCCGGTCAGTCGGGCCATGAAAGCCCCCCGCTCGTCGGCACGTAGATCGATGACGAGATCAAAACGGGCCCTGCGGACGCGGGCCAGAAAGGCCAGCTGGGCGGCAAGCCGCTTTATCGGACCGCCGTCCCGGCGCCGCTCGACCTCGAAGATCCCGGCGATGGCCGGATCTCCCCCCAGCAGCGCCCCGATCCCTTCCCGGACCAGCAAGAAAATATCCGCCCGGGGCAGGGCCGCGCTTACCGCCCCGAATGCGGGGAGTGACCAGACGACGTCGCCGATGTCCCCCAACTGGATGATCAGAACCTTCCGGATATTGTCCGGCAGGACAAATCGCTCCCCGACGATCATTGCGGGGTATACTCGGGAACGATGGCGCGGAGTTTGTCCTTGATGGCCCCGTGGTCGTAAGTGTCCGCCGTGACGATCAGGGCGTCGATGGCGGCGCTCAGGGCCTGGAAATCCCCGTGGTTTCCATGGATGACCTTGATCTTCTCGTGAGCCGTGGGCATGATCCCCTCGCCGGCCGTAATCAGTTCTTCGAAGAGTTTCTCGCCGGGACGCAACCCGATATACTCGATGGGGATGTCCCGGTCGGGTTCATAGCCGTGGAGACGGATCACCTCCCGGGCCATATCGACGATCTTTACCGGTTTGCCCATATCGAGGATAAATATCTCCCCGCCCCGGCCCATGGCCCCGGCCTGGAGAATCAACTGGGCGGCTTCGGGAATGCTCATGAAATAGCGGGTCACCTCCGGATGGGTCACCGTGACCGGTTTTCCCTGGCTGATCTGCTGCTGGAAGATCGGCACCACCGATCCGGAGCTGCCGAGGACGTTCCCGAAACGGACGGAGACAAACCGGGTAGCCGTCCGGTCCGTCAGGGAGGCCAGCAACATCTCCGCCACCCGCTTGGCCGCCCCCATGACATTGGTGGGACGCACCGCCTTGTCCGTGGAAACCAGGACAAATCTCTCCACCCCTGACTCGGTGGCCGCCAGCGCGAGGTTCCGCGTTCCGACGACGTTGTTGTACACCGTTTCCCGGGGATGAAGCTCCTGCAAGGGCACATGCTTGTAGGCCGCGGCGTGGAAAATCACCTCCGGGGCGAAATCCCTCAGGGTCCGGCGCACGGCCGCCGGATCGCGGATATCCGTCAGATAGGTCTCCAGAGGGATACCGGGGAAAAATTGCCTCTGCGTCAGCTCGATCTGAAAGAGATTGTACTCGCTGAAATCGAGCAACCCCAAAGCCCCGGGGGCGTGCTGAGATACCTGCCGGACCAGTTCGCTGCCGATGGAACCGCCGGCCCCGGTGATCAGAATGCGTTTGCCCGCGTATGACCTCTGCAGCAGATCCTTCTCGAGGCGCACCTCCTCCCTGCCCAGGATATCCTCGATCCGCACCTCCCGGAGGGCCTTGACCGAAACCTTGCCGTCGATCAGTTCGCCGATGCTGGGCATGGTCCGGAAGCGTTTCCCTGTTTCCTCACAGAAGGCGACGATGCGCCGCATCTGCTCCCCCCGGGCGGAGGGAACGGCGATGAGGATCTCGTCGAAATCTTCCGGCAGGCTCCCCATATCCTCCACCCGACCCAGGATGAGCACCCCGTGGATGGCCTTGCCCTGTTTCTGAGGATCGTCGTCAAGAAATCCCACAGGATTCAGCTTCAAGCCGGGGTTCTCCAGGATTTCCCGGACGGCTTTCTCTCCCGCGGCGCCGGCACCGACGATGAGCAGCCTTTTTTCCCGGGACCCTTTTCTTGCGAGCCGCCAGAAAGAGGCGATATTATTGGTCAGCAGCAGCCGGACGCCGATCCGGACGCCGCCGATAAACAGCAGGGTCAACAACCAGTCGATGATGAAGGCCGCCCGGGAGTACCCCCGGAAATGATACACATACAGGATCCCCAGAACTAGGATTAGAGAGGAGACGATCGTTGCCTGGAGGACATTTTTCATGTCCGCGAGGCTGGTGTAGCGCCACATCCCCCGGTAGAGGCCGAAAAGGAAGAAGCAGGTGAGCTTCACGGCCACCAGATAGGGCAGGATGTGGGCTATCCGGCGCCATTCATCGGCGGGTAGTTGCAATTCATAGCGGAGGAGATAGGCACCGACATAGGCCGCGGCGATCAGGGCGGCATCGATGAAGAGCATGTAATAGAAATGCTTATTATGAATGAGTTTCTTCATAGGATTCGCCCGCAGCAAATCATTTTTCTTACCGGAGCCAATATATGCCTCTTTGATAAGCGATCTCACCGCAGTTTGGACATCCCTCTCGCTTCTGCATCGGCAACATAGGATTATTATCCGTTACAAGATCACAAGCTCGATTTCAAAAGGTCCAAAAACATTCACTCCATCGCTATAGAACCGCCTTTTTTGTGTCTCCACAGAACCGATCCTTGGCGATCGCACCATTATTTCAGGGATAACAGGCGTTTACAGGCCTCGGCGAGGATGGGATCATCCTTGGCGAAACAGAAGCGGACCAGGTTCTCGCCGCCCCCGTCATGGTAGAAGGCGCTGCCGGGCACGGAGGCCACACCGGTCTCCCGCAGGATATACATGGCCTTCTCCTTGCTGTCGGCACCGGGAAGCCGGGAGACATCCGCCAGGACATAATAGGCCCCCTGGGGGATCAGGGGCGGCATGCCCGCGGCGGCCAGGGCGGCACAGATCATGTCCCGTTTACGAAGATACTGCCCGGCCAATCCGGTATAATAGTCAGGACCCAATTCTCTGAGGCCCCGCGCCACACCGATCTGGAGGGGCGCCGGGGCGCAGACATAGACGAGATCATTGAAATGGCCGATGGTCTGCAGCCAGCGGGCATCCCCCAGGGCGTAGCCCACCCGCCAGCCGGTAATGCTGAAGGTCTTCGACAGCCCGGAAATCGTGATCGTCCGTTCCCGCATCCCCGGCAGGAGGGCCGGCGGGACATGGCGGCAGCCGTCGTAGAGGAAGTGCTCGTAGATCTCGTCGGTAAAGACGAACAGATCGTTCCGCAGGGCAAACTCGGAGATGATGTTCAATTCCGCGGCGCTGAACACCTTTCCGGAGGGATTGGCAGGGGTGTTGACGATCATGGCCCGGGTGCGGGGCGTCAGGACCTTCTCCAGGGAATCCATGTTGAAGGACCAGGCCGGCGGTTCCAGGGAGACATACACCGGCTTCGCCCCCGTCGCCACCAGGGTGCTGAGATGATAACCATAGAAAGGCTCAAAAACAACTACCTCATCGCCGGGATTCAACAGGGCCAGGCAGGTGCAGTACAGGGCCCCCGTCGCCCCGGCGCTGACGACGATCTCTCCCTCGGGATCCACTTCCATCCCGGTGAAGCGCCGCTGTTTATCCGCGATGGCCCGGCGCAACTCCTCCAACCCGTCATACCGGGTGTAGGTATTTATCCCCTGCTCCATCGCCTCCCGGGCACCTTCCCGGACGACCGGGGGCACCTCCGTATCGCAGACCCCCTGGGAAAGGTTGATCCCGCCCAGCCGGTCGCACTCGATGGACATATTGCGGATCTCCGACTGGAGAACCCAGGCATGGCGCTCGCTCAGCTGTAAGTTCATGTCTTCTCACTCACCTTATAAACGCCCTCGGGTGTGAGGGTTATTTGTAACCTCTTCTTGCGGGGGCAGGGATCGGTCAGGTTTTTCCGTAAAAAGAGCGGACGACCTCAATCACGTAATCCACCTCATCGTCCCCGATCTCCACGTTCATGGGGAGGGAACAGACCTCCCGGCTGAGGGCCTCCGTTTCCGGGAAGCCCCGATCCTCAAGCTTTAAGGCCTCATGACGGTAATATGGTTTCCGAAACTGGGTCAGCACCTCGATGCCGTTTGCCTTTAGATACTCGGAAAAATCGTTTCCCTGCCGGGCGCGCACCGTGTAGTTTTGATAGACGTGATCCCGCCTTGGATCTTCGTAATGGGGAAGCAGGAGGTCGGGAAGATCGGACAGGGCCTCCCGATATCTGGCGGCGATGCCCTGACGCCGGATTATCCATTGGGGGAGATAGCGGAGTTTGACATCCAGAAAGGCCGCCTGGAGGTTATCCAACAAACAGGTGAAGCCGTGGCCGTGATATTCCCCGGTCTGACGGTCCTCGCCGTTGTATCGCATCCGGGTGGCAAACAGGGCCACCTCGGGGTCGTTGGTCGTAATCGCACCGCCGTCACCGTAACCGCCGAGGATCTTGAAGGGATAGAAGCTCCAGCAGCCGGTCAAGCCCCAGGAACCGGCTCTGGCCCAGGCGCCGCCGCTGTCGGCCCCGGCCGGCGACGGGAATGCGGTCGGTGAGCCGTTTTCCTCTATCCCGAAAAGATCGGCGGTTTGTGTCTTTGTCTTTTTCGTTTTCCGCCTCGCCGTCTGACCATGCTCCGAAGCGAACCGCTCATTGACTTCCGCCGACGAGGGATCTACCGCCGCCGCCCTTCTTTCCATCCCGGCCCCCAGACTCTGGCAGGCGTCCTCGATGACCACCAGGCGGTATTTCTCCGCCAGTTCCATGATCCGGACCATATCGGCCATGTAACCGCTCAGATGCACGGGAATGATGGCCCGGATCCGGGAATCGCCCCGCCGGTTCTCCTCCGCGAGCAGTTCCTCCACCCGGTCGCCGTCGATGTTGAAATCCTTCCCCACGTCGACCAGGACCGGCCTGGCGCCCACGTTAACCACCGCCGAGGCGGTGGCTACGAAGGTATGGGCCGGGACGATCACCTCATCCCCCGGCCCGATCCCCGCCGCCCGCAGGGACATATGGAGGGCATCGTAGCCGCTGTTCAACCCCACGGCGTATTTGGTGCCCACAAAGGCCGCCAGGTGCTCCTCGAAGCTGCGCAACTGACCCCGGTCAATGAGGTCGCCTTTGCTCATCACCTCGAAATAGGCGGCGTCCAGTTCCTCTTTGATCATCCGATAGAGCTTGGCCGGCTCGACGAATTTTACCTTCCGGGACATCGTAAATCCTCGTTATCGATTATTATTTAATGTATTTCTCTATTGTAACCGGCCCGACCGGTGCACCCGGGCGTGGGAGCGGGACGTCATCCCTGTGCCTGTGGTGCGAAAAAAGAATACCTGTCCACCACGGGGAAAGCGGCTTCCCTTATCCACCGGCGCCGGAGCGAAGGGTATGTCTCACGGCAGCGGCAATATCCTCGCCGGTGCGATAATATGCCTGCTCCAAGACAGCGCTGGCCGGGGCGGGACAATCAGGCAGGGTAACACGCGCCGGTGGCGCCTGGAGGGATGCGAAGGCCCGCTCCGCTACCAAGGCGGAAACTTCCGCGGCTACGCCACCGGTCCGCCAGCCGCCGTCGGCGATAACCAGCCGGCCGGTTTTTTCAACGGAGGTGAGGATCGTTTCTTTGTCCAGGGGTTTGATGGTGCGGAGATCGATCACTTCCGCTTCGATCCCTTCCGGCACCAGCAGGGCGGCGGCCTGGAGGGCTTCCTGGACGAGAAAGGAAGAGGCGACAATCGTAACGTCCCGCCCCGCCCGGGCTACCCTGGCCCGGCCGATCTCCACGGCATACAATTCTTCCGGCACCGGTTCCTCCCTACGGTAGAGCCAGCGGTCGTCGATAAATACCACGGGATTCGGATCCCTGATCGCCGCCACCATCAATCCCTTGGCGTCGTAGGGCGTGGCGGGCATAACCACCTTCAGCCCCGGAACCTGGGCGAACATGCCGTGCAGGGACTGGGAGTGCTGGGCCGCCTGTTCGCCGCCGCGGTTGATGATCCCCCAGAAAACGACGGGGACGGACAGCCGGCCGCCGTTCATGTAATACCAGTTCGCCGCTTCGTTGATGATGGGATCGAAGGCGTAAAACATGAAGTCCATCCGGGGATGGACAACGACGGGTCGCATACCCGCCAGGGCGGCCCCGACGGCGGCGCCGGTAATGGCGTTTTCCGATACCGGCGTATCGATCACCCGGTCGTCGCCGAAACGCTCCCGCAATCCCTGGGCGGTATTGCCCACATACCAGGGGCTTTTCACCCCCTGGCCGATGAGAAACACGGCCGGGTCCGCCGCCATCATCTGATGGAGGGCCTCGTTGATCGCCAGGCTATAACTGAGGACTCTACGCGAAGACATATCTGTCCAGCTCCTCGCTCCGGGGAGAAGGACTCCGCCGGGCAA
>Ga0209407_1000843_pt1 | contig 35317 bp, 17 predicted proteins | sample AD_JPNHG3_MetaG_FD_184410 | JGI IMG/M metagenome (GOLD analysis project Ga0209407, IMG submission 184410) | Active sludge microbial communities of municipal wastewater-treating anaerobic digesters from Japan - AD_JPNHG3_MetaG (SPAdes) (version 2) | ecosystem: Engineered > Bioreactor > Anaerobic...
GGTCGGTCTCACCCGCATCGAGCACGCCGTCCGCCGGGGCGGTATCGCGGCCCAGGCAGACCTGGACGTGGTTGGAGGGCGTGGCCTCGAAGACAAGCTCAAGGCGGAAGACGCGCGGGCCGTCGGGGCCGGCGGCGGGCAGGGCGTGCGTCGCCGACACCTCGCGGTCGGCGGTCGCGGGCTCCGGCAGGCGCGGCACCTCAAGGGTGGCGGCACCCGCCGCCAGCACGGCTGCGGTGATGACGGTGACTATGGTTATTACGTTGTGTTTCATCTCGTTCCCTTCGTTCGGTCCTCCGGCAGGGAAAAGGCGCGGACCCCGCTCCGTGCCTCCTACGAGGGACCGCTAAGACCCTTTGGCAAAGCCCGGCGGCGAGGCCGCGCCCGATCGGGCGCGTCCCCGCGCATCTCGCTTTGCCATGAAAATTAGCGGTTGGTTTCGTAGGAAGCGTTCTGCGCGAAAGCGCAAAAATCAAATCAGTCTATGGGGTTCGGTTCTCTTCTCGTTCTCCGGTTCTCTCTCTTCTTGTCCGCCAAGCGGCTCTCGTTCGCATGCGGCCTACTGACTACCATCCAGCGACAACGCCGCATCCCATCGTCGAGCGTATTTTATACTCGCTGGCAGACAGAACGCAAGGTTGAAAAATTTAAATTCCGTGCGCGTTTGGCACTCCCTGGTCGTTGGTTGTCGGGGTTTATATCACTTGCAACTCGACGCCGATCACAGTGAGTGAGGCGCGGGGGCTTACGTAGTTGAAGAGGATGTCGCAGGTGTCGAGTCCGGCAGTGGGTACGGTGAAGTCGAACACGTACCGTAGCACGCCCGGTGTGCCTGGAGCCGTCTGTACCTCTGCGAGGTACGGGCCGCCCCCGCGTGTGCGCAGTCCTGCGCGCCACGCGCACCATTCGCCGTCTGGTTGCACGGCGTCGATATCCAACACTACGCGCGCACGCGCGCCGGGTTCGAGAGGCTTGAAGGTGTGCTCTGGCAAACGGAGCGTGCCCTGTCCGCTCGATGGTACGAAGCGTCCATCCGCAGACATCTCCACCGGCTTGCCCCATTGGGTGAACGCCAGTTCGGTACGCGGGTCCGCGCATTTCCAGAGCGTCTTCCCTGCTGTGTGTGCGGCGAAGAACTCGGTGAAGATGGGTGCCGTGGGACGGTAGAAGAAGTCCAGCGGCGTCACCGAAATGCGGTAGGCCTCGCCGGGAGTGAAGAAACCGGCGCTCAGCGTGTAGGCCATTTTACCCGTGCGGTCTTTCGGTGCCTTCCAGAAGTCGCCGAAGATGTCGTCGCGGGAGAAGGTCTGCCACGCGCCGTCAGACGCGGATTTCCGCTGCGCCTCAAGTCGGTACATAAAGGCGTCGCCGCCTTCGCGTGCCTCGGGGAATGAAATCGTGTAGCCTTTCGCGACGGGGGTTGTCGTCGCTACGGCGCCTGCTGCAAAGGCGGCTTTCGGCGTACGCTGCGCGTGTACGCTTGGACGGAACGGCGCTTCCTGCGCGACGAACGGCAGCGGCACCACCCACGGCGCGCCGGGTTGGGAACGGTCGCGCACGTCGAAGCGTGTGAAGACCAGACGGTCGCGGTAGACATCCATCATCAGCACACCGAAGTTGTCTTTCGCCTGACGCGGCGGCGTGGAGCCCGGGGCGAACCCGCCCCAGGTGTTGAGGCAGCCGATGTTCACGGCGGTGAACTCGCCCTGCCAAATCTGGCGCTCGCTCGCCATGGAGCCGTGGACGTGTCCAGAGAGTTGCACCACCTGCGGGAAGTTGTTCAGCACGCGCCGGCTCTTGTCACAGCCCCAGTGGCGGCTGTGGAACGTCGTACCTGCCGCAGGCAGATGCTCGACCACGAAAACGGGTTTGCCGGGATGCTCCGCACACAGGCGCGCCACGGTCTTTTCGTAATCCTCCCACGAGAGGAAGCCTTTCATGCCCGTCGACTGCGGGAAGACGGCAAACGGCAGCCCCCGCCAGACGAAGTCGCATGTGTGCGGGTTCGGGGCTTCAAGGTGCGTCTGCACGTCTGCGAAAGCGGGCGCTGCGTCACGCGCAATGTTCCAACCGCTCTCCGACTTGTAGTTGAACACGTCGTGAAAGGCGTAGACGAAAATCTCCTTGGGACGCGACGCCGCGTCTGGATACACCTCGTTCACCGTGCGGCGGTAGCAGCGGTAGCCTTCGGGGAAGTGGTGGTCGGCGATGTCGCCGCAGTTGATCACCATCTCCACGCCCTGCTCCTTGAAGAGTTCCAGCGCGGCGCGCACCTTGACGCAGCTCGCCATCGTTTTTTTAACATGCGTGTCGGTCACGAGCCCCACGCGCGCGATGCGCGGGTTGTCCGCGCCCAGCGTCGGCAGCACGCCCGCCGCCAGCATCTCTCCCAGAAACGTCCTTCTTCTGATACCCATGTGATTTGCCCCTTTACCGTATGATAACTACCGTGCCGCCGCCGATGGTTCCGAGTTCAGCCCCGTAGTCCGTGAACGCGTGCGCACCTAGCGTGAGGGTGTCGTTATGCTTGTCCCAGAAGGCCGGTATGCCTTCTTGCGTGAGGACCGGGCGGTAATCGCGCACGAGCACGCCGTCCTGCCAGATCTTGAGACTGTGTACCCGCGCTTGCGCCGGGAACGCGGCGGTGCCGCGGTCGTTGATGGCGAAGAGATAGAGATTGAGACCCGTGTCGATCGCCTCCGCTGCCGTGCTCGAACAGAGCGTCGCGCCATCCAGAACCACCGTTTGCGTGCCAGCGTTGAACTCTGTCGCCACGGTGTGACGCACGTTCGTGGCGACGGCGACAGCGTCGCAGCCGAGTGTTCCGTAGCTGCTGGCCAACACACCGTTCGTGACATGCGCCAGATAGAATGCGTTCTCGCCATGGAGAGCGCTGCGCGCGCCGAGGAGACCCATCGCGTTGCTGCCGAGATAGCTCCCGCCGCCCCACAGACCCGTGAAGACGAGTTCCGCCTTTGTGCCGCTCTTCGCGATGACGCCCGTATCGAGCCAATTATCGGTGTTCGCAGCGATGTAGTCGACGTAGCGTTTTGGCATGAACGCAGCGGTGTTTGTGATGGGGCCGAGTTGCGCGCCCGTGATGTCGGGGCCGTCAGGGAACACGATCTCATCGTTCACGGAGTCGTAGAGGCCGCCCTTGCCGTCCTTCACGCACGGCAGGAAGGCGCGCGCAAGGACATCGTTTGTCCACAGGTTCAGGCCGTAGCAACGCGCTCTCGCGGGGAAGCTGCGTATGTTTTTGGCGTCGCGCACGGCGAAGAGCGCCAAGGTGCCGCCGGCATCGACGGGCGTCGTGATCGCTTCGCTGAAGATGTTGGTGCCATTGAGCGTGATGGTCTGCGCCGACGCGCCGTAATCCACGACAAAGTGTTCCTTCGAGCCGGGCGTGAATTGTGCCTCCACCCCCGTGACTGCGTTCGTGAGGTACCGCTTTCCTTCGTTATCTCCATAAGCCGCCCAGGCCCGTGTGCCCACCTTGTGGAGCATGTACATGCGCATGCTGCCGTACATACCGAGGTAGGTCGATTCGGTCTTGTCCTCCAGCCACATGAACTCACCCTCAGCCTTGACGCCCGTGACCGCTTGGACTCCTGTATCAAGCAACTGACCGCCATTCGATTCGATGTACGTCACAAGAAAATCGGGCTTCCCGGAAACGATATGCTCAGGCGAAGGTAACGAAAGGAGGGTTGTCTGCCCCGAGAGGATCTCGCCCGTTACGCGGTCATAGAACGCGCCAGCCACGTTTCTGCCCCATCCTCCGACGTGACAAGCATACGGCACGAGATCGCGCACCAGCGTGTAGGCGGTGTCGTCCGCGTTCGTGGTGGCCGTCTGCCAAATCTTGAGCGCATAACAGCGTGCGTGGGCATGGTACTGAGGGCCGTCATAGTTGATCGCAAAAAGGTAGAAGTTCACCCCTGTATCGTACGCTGTCGCATCCGCATTATTACCCATCTCCAAACCGTCCACGACGATTCGCTGACGCCCCGCTCGCAGTTCGCTCGCGATTTCGTAACGCACGCCATCGGCGAAGAGGTTTTGATTCTGCGGGCTGACGTACTTAAAGGTACCGTAGCCGTAGGCGAAGGCCTCCCAGGAACGGTGCAACGGAAAGACGCGCGAATCGCTGCTGTCCTTGCGCGCACCGATGTAGGCGTGGTCACCGGTGCCGCCACTCGTGTACATCATGTCGGTCTCGATCTTGGTGCCGCTGCGACCCCGCACGCCTAGATCGACATACTGCCCGCCACTCGATGCCGCATAGTCGACGACGTAGCCAGCCAAGCCCTCCGCATTGAGCGGCCCGCCCACGCCGGAAAAATCTTCGCGCGCCGGGAAGCAAACCTCATCGTTCACGGCGTCGTAGAGACCCGGACGCCCGTTTTTCACGCACGGACGGAAGTCGCGTACGAGTGTTCCCTCGAACCACATCTTGAGCCCCTTGCAGCGCACATGGGACCAGTAGTACGGCGAGCCGAAGCGCCGTATGGCAAAGGCCGTGATCGTGCAACCAAGGTCCACGTTCTCCGTGCTCGAATATGACCAGACATTGGTACCGTTGCGTATGATGGACTGGGCACCGGCCGAGAAATCCACCGTCACCTTGTTGTATACGTCCTTCGCCCAGAGTGCGGTCGAGCCCGTGCCGGGATCATCGAAGTAGGTGCGCGTGGATCCGTACGCCGTCCACATCCTCAGCCAGTACACGTAGTGCATCATGTAGAAGTGCGAGGTGCCGCTCACGACCGCTCCCAGGAATGTCTGCTCGGCGTTGTTATTCATCCAGCAGATCTCCGCCTCGGCCTTCACTCCTGTGCGGGCTCTCACGCCTGTGTCGAGAATCTGCCTGCCGTTGCTCTCCACGTACTCCACGAAGTAGTCCGGTTTGCCGGGCACCGCCGTGCCCCACTTCGTCCAGTCGGCGGGCGGTATGAGCGAATTGCCGAAAATACGCTTGGAGACGGTGTCGTAGAGACCGCCCTTACCGTCCTTCACGCATGGGCGGAAGTCGCGTACAAGCTGGTAGTCGCCGTTCGCGTCCGTCTGCCAGATCTTGAGGCCGTAGCACTTCGCCTTGATGGGATATTGCGGCGTCGGCCGCGTTGCGTAATTACAGGCGAAAAGATAGAGGTTCGCGCCGGTGTCGTGAGTCGCCGCATCTGTCGCGGTCACCACGGTCCTGCCGTTGAGCACCAGTTTTTGGTGACCGGCTCTCAACTCGCTCTCCACGAGATAGCGGTAGTCGCCTTTGAGCGTGCCGAAAGCGTCTTGGCGCTTGTAAGAGCCGTAACCGTAGGCGGCGAAACCGCCCGAGATGTGGAAGAGGAAGAATCGGCTCTCGGTATCATCCTTGCGTGCGTCGAGAACAGCCCGGTCTTGACCGATATGGCTCGGATCGATGGAGATGTCAATCTCGGCCTTCGTGCCGCTGCGCCCGATGACCTTTGTGTCGACATGTTGCCCGCCATCGGCCGCCACGTAGTCGACAAAGAAGTCCGGCGTATCGATGATCAGCGTGGACGGTGTAGTGACTTCCGCCGTGATGGCCGCGCCTCTCGTCCCGTATTGCCCGACGGGCTGCACGGAGAAGCGGTAGGTCGTGTTCACATCCAGATCGTCGGACGGGAAGGTGTAGGTCGCCGTGTCGCTGCGGTCGGCTGGCGCCTTCCAGAAGTCACTGAAGATCTCGGTGTGCGCGATAGCGGTCCATGCGCCGCCGCTTTGCTTCTGCACCTCGATCCAGTACGTCATCGCGTTGTCGGCAACCTGCGGAAACGTGAGCGTGTAGCCGGTCGTCTGCTCTCCATTCACCACCGCTTCGACGGTCAGCACGGTGCCGCCGCCGAAAGCAGGCGGGTTCGCCTGCTCCGCCGCCACGAGGTTCGCGCGGTTGTAGAGTGCCGTCGCCTCGACGTGCGGCAGGTTGATCTGCCAGCGGTGGTCGGGATCGGTCTCCGTGCCGTCCAGCACATCCCAGCGGGAGATGACGATCTTGTCGGTGAAGACATCGACAAGCAAGACGCCGTTTGCCGTCTTGCCTGTGGTGGCGGCCTTGCCGTCGAGAACGCCGAACCACCGCTGGAGGCAACATGCATTCACCACACTAAAGGCGCCCTGCCAGAAGAAGACATCGTTACGCAGCGAGCCGTGTATGTGGCCTGAAAGCTCCACCACCTGCGGATACTTCGAGAGTATCGCCTTAGACTCCGCGTAGCCCCAGCCGCTGGAGTTGTAGACCGTGTCCTGCGGCGGCTTGTGTTCAAGCACAAAAACCGGCACGCCTGCTCCCGCCTCTTCGCATGCGTTCGAGACGGCGGTCTCGTACTCATTCCACGAAAGAAATCCCTCAGCCGTTCCTCCCACATAGTACGGCATCACGAGGAAGGTGTAGCCGTTGACCGTGCGCTTGTCGGTGTGTTGGTTCTCCGCGCCGAGGATCCGGAGCGCCTCTGCGGCGGCGGTGATCTGGTTCGTATCCCCGAGGTTCATCTGTGTGTCGTGGTTGCCCACGGCATAGATCTTGCGCGGCGCGGGCGTTACACCGGCAAACACCTCCTCGAAGCAGTTTGAGTAGGCAACGTAGCCCCCCGCATAGAATGCGCTACAGATGTCGCCGCCATGCACCACGAGGTCTACGTTATTCGTTTTGAAAAGCGTGAGCGCCTTCTGCACGCGGTCCAAGTTGCTTCCGTCCGCATTGATGTGCGTATCCGTAAGGAATCCGAACCGCAGCGCGGGCTCTTGGGCTATCGTCGCGAACGCGGTTAGCATCGTCAACACCATCACGATCTTCTTCATATCCACACCCCTTCCGCAAGTTGTAAGCGAAACTCGAAAGATACCATCACGTCGGAACCGGAAACGGTGCCATTATACGTCACTCATCCATCCAGCGTCAATGACGGGCACGTTCGCGATCCTCGGCACGTAATCCGTACACTTTTTTTAGTCATTCGTACAAGACAATCGCTTGAACGGCGTGGTATACTAGGGACAACGATTGTCCTGTAGATCGACCTCTGTTTGATGAAGGAGCAGCCATGATGATGACCTCGCGTGCAGTTCGGGCGGCTTTGTGCGGCCTGTCGTTTTCGTTGGTGTTTGGTGTGACGGGGGGCTTTGCGGCACCGCCGCTCCTGCGTTGGAATGGACCGGCGGGCGGGGTGTGGGACGCCACCACGCCTAATTGGCTGGACGCGGGGGATAACGCTGTGGCGTGGATTCCCGGCGCCGAGGCGGTCTTCGAGGGCGCGGGCGGACTGATCGAGATCGCCGCCGACGTCAGCGCCACCAACCTTACCTTCACCGGCAACGGCTACACGCTGCTGGGTGCGGGACGTCTGTATGTCGAGGGTGTGCTCACGGCAGCGACCGCCACCACCAACAGCATTGTCGCTGACCTGTGCACGGCCGGCGGCCTGACGAAGAGCGGTGCGGGTGCGTTAGCGCTGGCGCGTTGCGCTGGTCTCGTGAGCGTCCAGGGCGGCTGCCTGCTGGCCGCCGGATCGCTCTTCGTAGACGCGGAGATTGCGGTCGCCGCCGGTGCGTCGCTGATCACGCTGGGCGAGCCGGACAGCGGCGCGAATCTGATCGTTAACGGCAGCTTCGAGACACCCGCGCTGTCGAGCGGAGGCTGGAGTTACAGCGTTCCCTCCGGGTGGACCGTTGTCTATCCAAACTACGTCGGCCGACAAAACACCAAGGCTGTCGCAGGTTACAACAACCCTTGGAACGCGGCCGGTACCTCTCCCGACGGCGACCAGATGATGATTCTGCAATATGGCGGTACCGCAGCGCAGACCGTGACGGTCCCGGCTGACGGTCTCTACAGTATCGCCTTCTCCTATCTGATGCGCAGCGATAACAGGGAAGCTCAGGTTTACCTGACGCTGGACGGCATCCCGTTCGCGACCTTCCTCAATCGGAGCCCCCAGACCGCCCCCGGACGCTTTGTCAGCGGTGCGCTCTGGCTCACCGCGGGCAGCCACACACTGGGCATCGGCGGTGAACACGGCTGGGGCGATCGCTCGACCATGGTCGACCTCGTCTGCCTCGCCGCGCCTTCCAGCGCGCAGCCCTGCCGTGCCTTGGGCGGCGATTCGGTCCTGAAGGTCGTGGACGCTGCCAACGTGGTCATGGAGCACACAGGGACCACACCGATCGCCTACGTGGCGATCGACGGCACCGCCGCCAGCGGCACGTTCAACGCTTCCCATGCCTCGGGTGTTTTTTCAGGTAGCGGCAGCCTGGCCTGCGCCACGCCCGCCAACATCTATACCTGGAGCGGCGTCGGCTCTTGGAGCGACGCGACGCATTGGGCTGACGGCGTGGCACCCGTCGCGGGTGGCGGCCGGGATCTCCTTATCCGCTTCCCCTCGGCCACCGGTGCCGCTTCCGCTAACGACCTCGCGGGCGAGTTCCTCGCGCGCGGTCTCGCGGCCTCGGGCATCGCCGCCGACGGTGTCGCCACGCTCTCGGGCGGCACCGTAGTCCTTACCAACAGCTCGAGCGGCGCGGCTCCTAAGATCTCGCTCCAAGCGCCCGGCACTTGGACGGTCACGGCCCCGGTCGAAGCGCGCCATACACTGACCCTCGACGTGGCGGGCCAGTTGACTTTCCAAGAGAACCCACTCGGGGTTGCCTCCAACGGTACATTCTACAAAACCGGCTCCGGCACCGTCACCCTGCCTGCCTTCACGAATCGCGTAGCTTCGGCCATCGTTTACGACGGCACCATACAGACTCCTCAGCTTCCCTCCGGCCTGACGGTCAATCTCTTCTCACAGCGCGGCAAGACAGCGGCCCTCTGTCTCACGCAAGGCGGTCTCACGTTCGGCAACACGATCAATCTGCTGGGTTCGGGAACCCCGACCTTCGCCACCCGTTGCGGAGGAACGACGCTGACTTGTTCGAACTGGACTTACGGCCACGGCGACACCGCGCTCTTCGATGTCGGTGCCGGCGACACCCTCTCGCTCAGGCAGATGCTGCTCATCTACAACAGCCGTGGCTATAGTGCCACCGCGCTCGTCAAGGCTGGCCCCGGCACGCTCGAAATCCGTTCCGCAGGCGCCGACACCGGCAACGGCCGCGCTTACCGTGGGCGTACCACGCTGCGCAATGGCACGCTGGTTCTCGCCGAAGATGACTGGGGCACGTTGGTCGACTGGAGCAATCCCTTCAACGGGCGTACCTACGCCGGTACTGGCGGCTCGCTGGGCTACAACCTGCTGACCAATGCCGTGCTCGTCGGCGACAGCGGCACCGCCCCTTCCGACGCGCTCGCGCTGATCGCGGCCGGTGATGGCCGCTGGATCGGTCACGATATCGAGGTTGCCAACGCAGGTGCCAGCGTGACGCTCGGCATGACGGCCGGATCGGCCATGTTCGCGGGCACCCTCACGCTGCATCGCAATATCGCGTTCTCCGGCCCGGCCGACGGTATCCTCACGCTCAATTCCGTTTGCCTCGCCCCCGACTTCACGGGGACGTTCGCGCCTGCATTTTCGGGTCTTGCCGCCCTACGCATCGAGGGCGACTTCCCGTCCACCGCGTCGCTCGCCCTTCGCGGCCGCGCCCTGCGCTTCGCGACCGGTATCGTGCGCGACCAGACTCTCGCTTCGCTGGTTCTCGGCGACCCCGACGCACCGGCGGCGTTGGACGTCGACTTCGGCGCCGGCGTCAACGATATTCTCCGCGTGACCGCTACGGACGGCCTGACGCTCAGCAACACCGTGGTCAACCTGTTCTACGCCGGAACCGGGCAGCCCTTCGCCGAACCCGGCACCTACACGCTCTTCACTTACCAAGGTACGCTCGACGGTGACGCGGCGTTGCTGTCGGTCGGCAACCCGCAGGACGGTGCGAGCTATGCTTTTGCCAATGACACCGCCAACCGCCGCGTGACCCTCACCATCACCGGTACATCGGGCGGCATCGCCGCAGTTTGGACACATCCGGAAGGCGGTGCGTGGGCTACCGGTGCGAACTGGGACGGCGGCACAGCGCCGAACGGCGCGGGCCTCGTGCCGCTCTTTGGCCTTGCCATCACTAATCACGCGACGATCGATACCGGCGCGGGTTATACCGTTGGCGGGCTGACCTTCAACAACGCCACCTACGGCTACACACTTGGAGGCAGCGGTGGGCTGACCTTTGCCGATACCGGAGCCCCTTCGACCGTTTCCGTGTCCGCAGGCGCGCACACGCTGAACACCGCGCTCAACGCCCCGGACGGGCTGAACGTCACGACCGCAGATGACGCGCAACTGGCGCTCGGCTCCGACGCCACCGTCGCCGCCGCGCTCACGCTCGCGCAGGGCACGCTTGAGTTGCGGGGTAATGCCGTGCTCGACGGTGCAGTTGATCTGGCCGACGCCACTATGCTGCGCGCACGCGCCACCACCAACGCTGCCATCGGCACCCTGAGCGGCGCGTCATCGTCCGTCGTGGCGCTGACCGGCGATGCGCCCGCACTGACGATCAATCAGGCCGCCGACGCGACTTTTGCCGGTTCGTTTGCGGGCGATGCCAACGCAACGCTCGACAAACTTGGTGCTGGCGCACTGCATCTATCACACCCCTACTCCCCGTTTGCCGGAAAAGTGTCGGCCGATGCCGGTACGCTCGCCTTGCACGCCTTCGTAACGCCCGCTTCGGTCCAGGTGCCCGCATCCGGCGCGCTCGCGATCAACGCACCGGCAACGAGCGGACTCATGGGGTATTACTACAGCGTTGCGCCCAACACCAATGCCTTCTGGACACTGGCCGGTATGGAGAGTCACTTCGCTGCGATGGTTCCGGATCTGGTGTTCCCGAGCAGCGCATCTGGCGAACAGTTTGACTTCGGGGTCGGGTCCACCTATACCTTCCCGGCACCCTACCATAACGGCGGCAGTCGTGCTCTTCATTTTGAGGTGGTGTGGCGCGGCGTTATCACGTTGCCGGAAAACGGCACCTACACCTTCGGCGTGCAGTGCGACGACGGCGTCCTGCTCGCCATCGACGGCCGGCAGGTTCTGTCCCGCAACTACTACTCAAGTGCTTGGATCGAAGAATCGATCACGCTTGATGCGGGCCGTCACGACATCGTGCTCGGCTATTTCCAACTGACCGGCGGAGGCGGCATTCGCCTGCGCGTGCGCTGTCCCAGTCAGGGCACGGCGCAGCTTGTGCCCTCTTCATGGCTCACGCCCTACGCGCAGGCCTCGCGCCTGTCCGGTAGCGGTGTGCTCTCGTTGGCCGCGCCGGACAGCATGTGGCGCACGGCGCAAGCTAACGGGTTCGAGACATGGCGCGGCACTCTCAGCGGGGTGAGTGGCAGTCTGTTTGCCAAATCCGCCACCGGGCATTTCAGCCTGTCTAGCAGCGGTGCGCCCAACGCCTTTGCGGGCGGCCTCGATGTGCAGGGTGGTATCCTGGCTCTTGATGCGCACGAACAGGTCGATGATGCATCGCGCCTCAACGTACACCAAGGCGCGACCCTGGCCCTCGCCGCGACAGAGACCGTCGGCGCGCTCTCGGGTAACGGCACACTTGCCATCGGCGGCCACGTCTACATGATACCCTTCATCGGCGATGAGGACTGCGGGATCTCGACCGACAGCACGTACACGCACCTGCTGGACTTCCCGCTCAACTCCCACAAGCCGACCGTCAACGGCGTCCTGTTCGACAACCAAGGTAGCCGTAGCGGTACCCTGCCGGGCGGCGCATGGAACGACAATCCGAATGACGCTACGCGTAGTGGCATTGACAGCCTGTTGTGGGATTTCGCTTACGGATCAACCAACTTCACCTTCCATCTCGAGGGTCTTGCCGAGGGCCAGGCGTATGACCTGCGTCTGTACTTCCGCAACTTCAACAACAATCCGCGCCGCCTGACCTTCACGTTCTCGGCCGGAGCGCGGCTGATCGGCACCCTCAACCACAATCCAGACTCCGTGCCCCGCAGCATCGTCGGTTGCCGTTATGTGGCTGACGCGAGCAAGAGCATCACCGTTAACGTAATCTCACACGAAACGGCCCACACCTGCCACCTCTACGGCCTTTCAAATGAGGCGTTGGGTGGCATGAATGCAGCCAAGCTGACTGTGGCGCCGGTCGTCGGCCAGAACGCGACCTTTGGCGGCAGTGTTGTCGGTTTGGGCGAGTTGACTGTGGCTGGAGCCGGCACGCAGCGTTTCAGCGGGGCTAGCACGCTTGCCACGCCGCTTACGGTTACGGCGGGCACGGCGGCGCTGGAGCCCGGTGCGTCTGTGCTGGCGGGCGTGGCCGTTGATGCCGACGGAACCCTCGCAATTCCGGCGGGTGATGTTACCCTTGGCGGCCTCACGGGCACAGGGGTGCTCGATCTTCAGGGTGGCGGGATCTATCCCACCAACACCGCGCCCTATTTCGTGACCTTCACCAACGATGCCGGATGCGGCATCTCGCCGACCAAGGTCTATACCCACGCCATCAACTTCGGCGGCAACGGCGCACCGACGATCGTCAACGGCGTCTCGTTCACGAGAACCAACGCGCCCAGCGGCGTGATCAATGGCTACGGTTGGGTTAACGCACCGCCTAGCACCCATGGCGGTGACAGGGCTAGCAGTGTCGGTCTGGGCAGAGACAACGCTGTCTTCAACCTGCTTTACGGCATGAACTACAGTCTGCCGAGCGGTCAGACCTTTAAACTGACGGGCTTGACGCCCGGCAAATGGTATGAGGTGCGCCTCTATAATCGCACTTGGGATCCAACGTGTAATCGGACGCAGACGCTCATCTTTGACCCGGACGGCGCCGGGCCGATCAGCCACTCTGTGACGTATGACTTTGATGTTCCAGATGCACCGCCGAACTATCTCGGATACCGCTATCTGGCTGCAACTGACGAACTGTCGATCACCATCACCCGCACGGTGGGAGATTCGTACCACCTGTATGCGTTCACCAATGAAGAGTCGGGTGACGGCACGCCGGGTGCCACCACGCTCGCCCTTGCGGATGACTGCGTGTTCAGCGGCACGGTGACCGGCAACGGCGGCCTGATCAAGAGCGGCGCGGGCGTATTCACCGTTACCGGCGTCGGTGACGCCACCGGTGCGCTGACCGTCAGCGGCGGTGCGTGCGGTGTGGCCGATGGCGGATGCATCACCACCGGCCCGGTCAACGTGCTGGCTGGCGCGACACTCTTCGGCCACGGCCAGATGGGCGGTTCGGTCAGCGTGGCCAGTAACGCTTGGTTACAGGCAGGCACCGCCGCCGCGTGCGGCACGCTGGCGGTGGGAGGCGACCTGACACTCGCGCCCGGCGCCAACATCGCTTGGCGCTATGCCGACGGCGGCGCGTTCGATACCATCACCGTCGCGGGCACGGTGAACATGCCGACCAACGGCCTGGTGCAGGTTTCCTCGCTCACGCCGGAACTGAAGCCGCCCGCCAAGAGACCGCTGATCGCCGCGACGACCGCGATCAACGGCCCGGACGACCTGAGCGGCTGGACCATCGAGGGTGCGAAAAACGCCAGTCTGCGCTACAGCGATGATCGCACCAAGATCTACTTCTTCACGCCGCGCGGCATGTTGTTTATCTTGGAGTAATAAAAACAAAGGAGAGAGCTATGCAGCTATCCGTTGTCAAACGTGTTGTTTTCTTCGCAATGGCAGCCGGTGGCGGCATGCTACTCAGCACGCGCGCCGAGCCGCCGGTGTTGACCTGGGACCCTTCCGTCGGCGGAACGGTCTGGAATACCACTGCGTCCAACTGGCTGGATGCCGCATCGGCTGTCACGTCATGGACGCAGGGCGCTGAAGCAGCATTCACGAACACGCCCGGCGGCCCCGTCGAGGTTGGCGAGAACCTCTCCGCCGCCGCGCTCACCTTCACCGGCAGTGGATACGAACTCTCAGGGACGGGTGTGCTGTCGCTCGGCAGCACCCTCTTTTCGGCCGCATCCTGCACAAACCGCATTGACGCTCCTCTGCGCACCACGGCCACGGCAGGAATCTCCAAAACCGGACCGGGAATGCTCACGCTGGGCCACCCCGACATCACGCTGAGGCGGCCCGTGGCGGTCGAAGCTGGTACGCTGGCACTTGAGAACGTGACGCTTGCCGCTTCCGCTCCCGTGACGGTCGCGGCCGACGGGACGCTCGCCGTGCGGCAGGCCGCTGCAAATGGGCTGATGGGATTCTACTACGACCTCATAACCACCAACAACGTGTTCAACACGCTGGCGACGTTGGAGGCCCACTTCGCGCGGTTGACACCGAGTCTTGTTGTGCCCAGCAGTCTGGCCGGCGAGACGTTTGATTTCGGGGCGAGCGGCGAGTACTTCCCGCCGCCATACGGGGCGGGCGGTCCCCGGACCAATAACTTCCAGGTCTGCTTCCGCGGGCAGATTACTGTGCCGACCACCGACTACTACACATTCCGTATCGAACACGATGACGGTTTCTTGCTGGCTTTCGACCGCGAGATGGTCGCCATGCGCAAAGAGAACACGACCACCGAGGTCACCGTCTTTTTGCAGAGCGGACCCCACGACATGATGCTGGCGCTCTATCAGGGCGGCGGCCGCTATCGGCTGCGGGTCCAGGTCAAAACGGTGTACGGCACATACGAGATGCTGCCGCAGTCGTGGCTGACCCCATACACAACGCTTCCCCGGCTCGACGGCGATGGTGCGCTGACACTGGACTCCGGCGCGGCACTCAACCTGCAACAGAGCGCTTCCGGCGCGTTCAGCGGTCGTTGGAGCGGCCCGGACGACGCCGTTTTCGCTAAGTCTGACCGCCACCACCTCGCGCTGACCTCCGCCAACACCGCATCGAATGGTTTTGCGGGTAATCTGGCTGTGTACAAAGGCTCGCTGGCGATTGACGCGCCCGAGCGCTTGGCCGATTCGTCGACAGTCACAATCGCCAACGAGGCGGTGCTACGTGTCAACGCCGACGAAACGATTGGTGCGCTGGCCGGTGCGGGCTGCGTCGCGCTCGGCGGCTCGCCGGCTGTCCATGTCTACACCTTTTCCAGTGACGCGGATTGCGGCATCTCCAGTGCTAAAACCTATACGCACCTGCTGGACTTTCCTGACAACGGTTCAGCGCCGACGGTTAATGGCGTGACGTTCACGGACGCAGGCATGAGCGGCAGTGCCAATGGATACGCGTGGGACACAGTCAATCCACCCACCAAAAAATGGCAGCCCGGCACCACGAGCGGTATCGCTCAACTGCTCTACGACTTCGTCTACGACTCGCTGGACTACACCATCACGCTTTCCGGCCTGACGCCGGGACAGGCTTATGACACGCGCCTCTACTTCCGCTCGTTCGGTAACCCGAACCCGAACAGTACCCGCAACGTCACCTTCGTCTTCACGGCTGGCAAGCGTTTCGTCGGCTCAACCGAGCACATCATCGAATCCGTCGCGCGCAGTATCGTGAGTTGCCGCTACACGGCGGATGAAGCCGGGACGTGTTCAATCCGCATCCTTTCACACCACGCGAACGACACCTGCCACCTCTACGGACTCACCAACGAAGAGGCTCCGCCGGTGGCCGCGCCCGCCGATCCGCCCTCTTGGGGACCGAGCGTCGTGGCTTTTAGCGGCGACGCCGACTCCGGTCTGTCACCGCTGAAAAGCTATACCCACCTGCTCGACTTCCCGGACAACGGTTGTCCCGCGATCATCAACGGCGTGGCTTTCACGGCCGCCGCCATGAATGGTAGCGCCAACGGTTATTCGTGGAGTTGCGTTAATCCGCCGTCCTCGTCGTGGAACAATGCGCCGAATGATAGGACGCGCGAGGGGGTAGACCGGCTACTGTGGGACTTCTTCTACGACTCGACGAACTTCACCGTCACGCTCTCCGGTCTTTATCCCGGCGAGACCTACGAGACCCGTCTCTATTTCCGTTCTTTCGGTAATCCTGTCCCCAACTCCTCGCGCGATATTACCTGTACCTTTACGGCTGGGACCGTGAACCTCGGTTCGGTGCCCCATGACCTGGACACGATGGCGCGTAGCATGGTGCGTTGTCGCTACACCGCCGACAGCGCTGGCACGCTCGCCGTGCACGTGGTCTCGGCCAACAAGGGAAGTACTTGCCACCTCTACGGGCTTTCCAACGAACGCGTGCCACGGTCCGGCTCCAACGGACCGACCCTCACGCTGGACACGCCGCAAGCGTGCACCGCCCAGTTAGACGGCGGTGTTTCCGGTGTCGGCACACTCGTCAAGCGCGGCCCCGGCACGCAACGTCTGGGTGGCCTCGTCGATCTCCCCTTGCCGCTCGACGTGCAAGCCGGGACGCTCGCGCTCATCCCTGGGGCTGTGGTGCGTCAGGGCGTTGCCATCGATGCGGGCGCGACACTCGACATCCCCAATGGCGATGTGACGCTGGGCGGGATCGCGGGCACCGGCGTCTTGAATTTCGGTGGAGTCATCCCGTACCCGATTGTCGGAGGTCTCCGCACTGTATGTGTCACCGATGATGCCAGTACCGGCATCGCCGCCAGTAACCGTTACACCCACCTGCTCGACTTCGGGATGCGTTCTGAAGCAGCGGTGATCAACGGTGTCGCGTTCAACAAGGTGAAGACGCAGACGGGATCAATCCAAGGTTACGGCTGGTATAACCTCCCGCCGGGGTTCCACGCTGGGAATGCACCGGCCAATGTGCCAACCAACAGTGGCCTCTACAACCTCCTTTACGACATGACCCACGGCTGGTCGTGGCCCAATCCCGTCACCATGCAGATCAATGGGCTCATCCCCGGCAAACGTTACGACGTGCATCTTTACAGCCGGTGCTGGGGGTCGGCACTGGGCGGCAACCGCACGCAAACGCTGACCTTCGATCCCGATGGAAGCGGCCCGATCTCCGAGTCCATCATCATCAATCCCGATAACATGCTGCCGCACTACCTCGGCTACCGGTACACTGCCGTGTCGTCCACGCTGGACATTACCATCCAGTCGGCGAACTCCAACATGACCTATCACCTCAACGCCCTCAGCAACGAGGAAAGCTACGATGCCGTCTATGTGCCGCCTGTCCTTGACCTGTCGCATGACTGCACGTTCGCCGGTACTGTCGCCGGAGCCGGAGGCTGGGCCAAGGAGGGGCAGGGGACGCTCACCCTCGCCGGTCCCGTCACCGCGACCGGACCGCTGTTCCTGCGGGCGGGCACCCTCGTTTGCGACGCACTGGGCGGCGATGCTTCGGTCGCCAGCAACGCCTGGCTACGCACCGGCGACGTAGCCTCCTGCGGCACGCTGGATGTCGGCGGGACGCTCACCTTCGCGCCGGGCACGTGCCTCCCGTGGCGGCACACGGCGACCGCCGCCGACTTCTATACGGCAGCGGCAGCGGTCTTCCCGACAAACGGCACGCTGCAGCCCATGCCGCTGGCGAGCGGCGTCAAGCCGCCCGCGTGGCATCCCATTGTCATTGCTCAGACGCCGATTGAAGGGCCGGACGATCTGTCGGGCTGGGTGATCGAAGGTGCGTCGTCCCAAGCTACGCTGCTTTACAACACCGACCGCACGGTGATCTACCTTTCCGGGCCGAAGGGCATGCTGTTCATTTTGCGGTAGTCGCCGGCGGAATCGGAACGGAGACGAGCCACTCGGGGTGCTCCCGCACGCCCTCGGCCTCTTGAATCGGCCAGGTCGCGCGGGCGGCATCCGCGTACGGTCCGATCCGTTCGAACGGGATCGGCTCGAAGCCTAGGCGCAAGGCCGGCGAGTCGGGCTTGAGCCGGAAGTCACCCTTGGCGGCATCCACGAAAAGCGGATCGGCCACGAGCGATGCGGTGTCGGCACCCGCCATCTGCCATGCCTCCCACTCGGTGGCCGGCTGTATCTCCTCCAAGCGCAGGTCGCTGATTTCGACCGCCCCTTGGGCCGACTTAAATTCGAACTGCAGCGAGAGCGCCGTCACCCGCTCGTCGTAGTCGGTCTCGCCGGGCTTCGGCAGATAAAAGGAGGTCTCGCAGGGGTAGGCCGCCGGTGCAGTGCTAACATCCGACATGTCGTAGCGCCTCAAGAAATGACGCGCACCGAAGGCCTTCCACAGCCCTTTGTTCTCACACACAAAGCGCGCGATCAAGGCACCGGTCGCCGCTTCGTGGCGCAACTGAAACGAGAGCCGATAGTGTTTGCCGGGGGCCAGTTCAAACGGCGCGGAACGGATGCAGGTATTTTTGATGTAGCGCTGTTCGGCGTTGAACGCACCCGGCAACCGCAACGTACACTTGCCATCCTTCTCCAGCACCTCGGCCTTCAGGTCCGGTAGCGTTTTGTGGTACCAGAACCAGTCGGCCGCTACCGTACGGTTGGGATCTTTTGCCAAATCCTCCGGTGTCAGGCGGCGCGTGAAAGCGACGTTCGGAATCGCTGCGGTCAGATCGGCCAGCGCCTGCTTCACACCCTGTCGGCCTGTCTTGATCGGTGCGCCGCCGCCGTTCCAAACGAGGTTCGAGTTGATGATGTTGTATTCGAGATTCACGCCGTTCTCGCGCACGTAGGTGGAATTGGGTTGATTCGGGTAGTAGAAGATGTTGCGCGTGATACGATTGCCGCGCATCACGGTGCCGTCCGGTAAAAACGGATCCCTCGGCGATACGTGCATGCCGCGCATCTCGGCCCACGCCGGATTGGTCATCAGCCGTTCGTAATCCTTGATCGATGGCGGCTGGCGGTCGCGCAGAAACACCCCCTGCGGCGAGTTGTTCCACGTTTGCAGCGAGAGTTGATGCGTCTTGCCTTCGGGACCTGCGTTATGCGCGAAAATGTTGTTGTAGATGTGGCTTTCGCGCGCGTTGTGCAGGTGCATCGCGCCGACCTGGCAGCGCTCAACGATGTTGCCGTATACGTCGTTGCCGCAGCCGCTCTCGTCCAAGTAGATGCCCCAGGCGAAAACGAAAAACTTACCGTGGTTGTTGAAACCGATGCTGTCGGTGCAGTGGTTGTAGCGGATCGTCTGCCAGCCGCCGCACCAGCCGCCGGTGTAGGTGCAGCCGGTGTCTTCCATTTCCAGGTTGCAGTGACGGATGCGGTTATACTCCAGCGTGTTGAGTGCGCCGCCGTGAAAGATGCCGCAGCGCGGCATATCGTGGATCAGGTTATGCGCAACGCGGATACCGACGCCGCCGAGCATCACGCCGATCCCGTGCCGGTTGAATTGACCGACGTGATGGATGTAGCAGTTGACAACTTCATGCTCGCAGCGCTCCATCTTCAGCTTGTCGCCGCCGTGTACCGAAACGCCGTGTCCGCCGATGTTCCAAATATCGCAACCGCGCACCGCGCAGGCGCGCCCCTTATTGAATGCCACCGCTGAGCCGTGGAAGTAGCCCAGATCATGGATCAAGCACGCTTCGACGAGGGCATGTTCGCACTCGGTAAAGCGCAACGCATGTTGCTCGGCGCAGGTCAGCTCAAGTCCCCGGACGCACACATGGTGCGTCTGGTGGAAGGTCAAGATGTCATTGACGGTCGGCACGGTCACCGTGTCGCGCGCGAGGTCCGCGCCCGTCGGCGGGATCAAGTAGAGCTTCTGGTTCGCGACATCTTGCCACCACTCGCCGGGTGCGTCCAACTCCTCCCGCAACCCCATCAGGCAGAAGCGGTCCTCGGGACGTGCGGCGTACTGCATCTTGTTGTGCAGGGTGAAGGTGCGCGTCGCCGGATCATATTCCTTGATCCGCTCGATACGGTTCCACCAGTTGTAGCGCGGGAAGATGCACAACTCGCCCTCCTGCGGGTTCGACCATGTGTGCGCGTCTTGTGCCCGCAACACCACGATATCGGTACGTTCGCCCTCGATATCCTGATACATCGGCGGGCGTTTGCCGTCAACGTATGCCCAGCCGCCTGAATACGGCAGCGCGGGATCTTCATTCGGATAACGCGCCCACGTCAGGCGACGGCCATTCAGGTAGAGTTGTCGGAACTGAGCCTTCAGGTTCAGCGGGGCGAGATCCGTCACAAACACATCGCGTCCGTTGAACGTGCCGCGCGTCCAGCCGGTCACCACCGTACCGCCCGCCAGCACGGCCCGTGCATCGGGCGCGGCAGGATCGCGTCGCGCCGCGATGGTCAGCGGTGCCGCCGCTGTTCCCGCATCCTGCGCGGTGAAGGCAACCGTTCGCGTCACGCGGTGGATGCCCGGATGCAGCCAGATCGTGATGGCCGCATTGGGCTCGGCCTGTCGTGCAGCCCGTGCGAGGTCACGCGCCTTTTCCAACGTCTGGACCGGTGCCGTCTCGTTGCCGACACGGCTATCGGCCCCCGACGGCGCCACATGGATATCCGTCGCCCCCGCAATCCACACTCCCGCCACAATTCCCGCCGCGAAACTTGTAACACGCATCATCAGAGCGGTCAGGCTTTTACATCACGCGCTCGACCACGATCTCGGGGTCGAGCGACTCCCGCAGGCAACGCTCGATGCCCTGCTTGATCGTTGTCGTGGCGTGCGGGCAGCTTCCGCAGGCACCGCGCAAGCGCAGCTTGACCGTCTTGCCTTCAATCGACACCACATCCATGTCGCCGCCATCCGACTGCAACATACCGCGAAGTTCTTCCAGTTTGGCTCGAATCTGTTCCGTCATCGTGGACTCCTTTTCAAATGGCGGTATGATGCCGGAAACGCATCGTGCCGTCAAGTGACGGCAATCGTTTGGTATAATCGGTTGGTGACAGGAGGTATGCGGGGATCATGCGTTTCTAATATCACTGGTTGCGGAACGTCGCGAGCAGCTTTTCCAGCCGTGCGACCGTTTCGGTCAGCTCTTTCTGCTTGGCGCGTTGCTGCTCGACCACGGCCGCGGGCGCCTTGGACACGAACCCCTCGTTGCCGAGCTTGGCTTCGACACCTTTGAGGAAACCGCGCGTCTTGTCCAGTTCGGCCTTCACGCGCGCGCTTTCGGCCTCGATGTCGACCAGCCCTTCGAGCGGCAGATAAACGGTGCCGAGTTTGCAGAGTGTGCCGGGCATGGCCTTCTCGCCGCCGCCCGCGACAACCTCCAGATTGTCCGAGCGCAACTGCTGTTTGAGCGTTTCCGCATCGGCCTTCAGACGGTCGGCCGTTTCATCGTCCGTCGCCTGAATGATGTAGTGGAGAAACTTGGAGGGCGCGACGTTGTAGTCGGCGCGCAGCGCGCGGCCGGCGGTGACCAGTTCGCGCCGGGCATTGACGTAGGCGGTGACCTCGTCGCTCAATCCCCATGCAGTGCGCTGCGCATCGGTGTAGGGCGCGGGCCACGGCGCGCGCATGATGCTTTCGGACTCAGTGGCGTAACCCATCTGGTGCCATAGCTCTTCGGTGATGAACGGCATGTAGGGATGCAGCAGCTTGAGCGCCTTGGCGAAGACATCAGTCATCACGGCCAGCACTTGGCGGCGACGCGCCTCGTCTGCACCGTTCAGGTCCTGCTTGGCGTATTCGAGATACCAGTCGCAGAACTGGCTCCAGACGACATCGTAAATCGCGAGCGCACCGTCTTGCAGGCGAAACGCTTCCAGATGTCCGGTCACATTGCGCACGGCATTCTCGCAGGTGGCGAGCATGTGGCGGTCGTCGTCGCGCAACAGCGCCGGATCGAGCGTCAACTCGCCGTTGGCCAGCGCGCGCCAGTCTGTGTCGGGCAGCTTCTCCATGTGCATCCGCATGAAACGTGCGGCGTTCCAAATCTTGGTCGCGAAGTTGCGTCCGATCTCGAATTTTTCCATGTTGACGTAGACGTCCATGCCGGTGGAGGTGATCAGCATCAGGCTGAAGCGTAGCGAGTCGGCGCTGTAGGTCTCGATGATGTCGAGCGGGTCGATAGAGTTGCCCAGGCTCTTGCTCATCTTACGCCCCTTGTCATCGCGCACCGTGCCGTGCAGATAGACCGTGCGGAAGGGCACGTCGCCCATGAACTTGCAACCGGCCATGATCATGCGCGCGACCCAGAAGAAGAGGATGTCCGGCGCAGTGGTCAGGTCGGTGGTCGGATAGTAGAACTTCAGGTCGGGGTGGTCTGCGGGCCAGCCGAAAGTGCTGAAGGGCCAGAGCCACGAGGAGAACCACGTGTCGAGCACATCCTCATCCTGCGTGATCTGGTCCGCTGCGGCGCCGCACTTCGGACAGGTGTTCGGTGCAGTCTTGGCTGCCCACTCATGTCCGCACGGCGTACAGGTGTAAACCGGGATGCGGTGACCCCACCAAATCTGGCGCGAGATGCACCAGTCACGGATATTCTCCATCCACTCGAAATAAGTTTTCTCCCATCGCTGCGGCACGAAGACGATCTTGCCAGTGCGCACAGCCTCGATAGCCGGCTCGGCAAGCGGCTTCATACGCACGAACCACTGTTTGGAGAGGCGCGGCTCGACCACCGTGTCGCAGCGGTAGCAGTGGCCGACCGCGTGTTGATGCGGATCGGTCTTGACCAGCAACCCCTGCGCTTCGAGGTCGGCGATCACCTGCTTGCGGCAAGCGAAACGATCCATGCCGGCGTACGGCCCGGCCTCTTCGTTCATCGTGCCGTCGCCATTCATGACATTCAGCATCGGCAGATTGTGGCGCAGCGCCACCTGAAAGTCATTCGGGTCGTGCGCGGGCGTGATCTTCACGACGCCCGTGCCGAAAGCGCGATCCACGTAGTCGTCCGCGACAACCGGTATCTCGCGGTTCATGAGCGGTAGCGTCACGCTCTTGCCGATCAGGTCCTGATAGCGCTCGTCCGCCGGATTGACGGCCACGGCGGTATCGCCCAGCATGGTCTCGGGACGTGTGGTCGCGACCACCACCTCGCCGCCGCCCGGGATCGGGTAACGGATGTGCCAGAGATGGCCTTGGGTGTCCTGATGTTCGCTTTCCTCATCGGACAACGCGGTATGGCAGCGCGGACACCAGTTGACGATATAGTTGCCGCGATAGATAAGGCCCTCGTCGTAGAGCCGACAGAACACCTCGGCCACCGCCGCGCTCAGCCCTTCATCCATGGTGAAACGCTCGCGCGACCAGTCGCAACTCGCCCCGAGTTGGCGGAGTTGGCGCACAATCGTGCCGCCGTACTCCTTGCGCCACTCCCACACGCGCGCCAGAAACGCCTCGCGTCCGAGATCGCGCCGCGAGAGTCCTTCCTTGCGCAGTGCCTTCTCCACCACGTTCTGCGTGGCGATGCCTGCATGGTCGGTGCCCGGCATCCAGACCGTGTTGCGCCCCTGCATGCGACGCCAGCGCACCAGCACGTCCTGAATCGTGTTGTTGAGCGCATGGCCCATGTGCAGGATGCCGGTCACATTCGGCGGCGGGATGACGACGCTGTAGGGGGTACCGCCCCGTGCGGCTTCGTCATGAAACAGCCCGTTTTGCTCCCACCATGCGTACCATTTGCTCTCGACAGACTTCGGATCGTAATGCTTATCCATGTGACACTCTTCACGCCCTTATGGGGCGCGACCTTTGCGTTTCTAATGCGTCTTGAAAAAATTGAACACCCATTAAATCAAAACTGAGGCATCCTGACAAACCATCACGCAAAATCGGAAATCGTTCGGAATTCATTCTGCGCTTCGCCTTGTCGGGGTGCCCCGTTTTTGCTACCGTGAGAGCTTTCAAAAAGGAGGTATTACACCATGGTTTCAATTAAAGGTACGAAGACTGAGAAAAACGTGCTGTCTGCATTCGCGGGAGAGTCGGCGGCGCGCAACCGTTACACCTACTGGGCGGCTCAGGCCAAGAAGGATGGATTTGTTCAGATCGAGGCGATTTTTGAAGAGACCGCCAACCACGAGAAGGAGCACGCCAAGCGCCTCTTCAAGTTCTTGCAGGGCGGCGAGGTGCAGATTCAGGTCGGCCTGCCGGCTGGCGTGATCGGCAAGACGCTGGATAATCTGGTCGCGGCGGCTGAGGGCGAGGAGTACGAGTGGCAGCAGATGTACCCCGAGTTTGCCAAAGTGGCGCGCGAAGAAGGCTTCGAGGAAATCGCGAAGACGATGGAGGCGATCGCCGTGGCCGAGAAGTTCCACGGGGAGCGCTATCGCAAACTGGCGGCCAACATCGAGAAGGGCACCGTTTTCCTGCGCGATGACGCGACGACCGTGTGGCGCTGCCGCAACTGCGGTTTCACCCACGTCGGCAAGGAAGCGATGGATGTCTGCCCGGCGTGCGCACATCCGAAGGCGCACTTCGAGCTGCTTCCGACCAACTGGTAAAACAGGAAAAGGGCAAGTCATGTCACGTGTGCCACTCACACTGATCGGCGAAAGCATCAACGATTCGGTGCCCTCGACACACGCCTTGTTCGAGGCGAACGACCTTGCGGCCATCACCGGCTTGGCACGGTCGCAGTCTGAACTCGGTGCCGACTATATCGATGTCAACGTCGGGCCGCGTCCCGCGGACTTCATGGCCGCCGTCGTGCGCGCTGTGCAGACCGTGACGCCCAAACCGCTCTCGATTGATTCGCCGGACTATGCCTTGGCCGCGGCTGGACTCGCCGCCTGCGATCCAGCCTGCGGCACCCCGATCTTAAACTCCATTTCGCCCTTGCGTCTGGAGATGTTTGATCTGTTGCAGTCCCACCGCTTCCGCCCGATCCTGCTGGCGTCGGAAAATCTGATCGACGGGGACGAGGCTCCCTGCCGGACCGCCGAAGAGACCTACGACGCGGCACGTCTGCTGCTGGAGACGGCCCGCAGCCACGGCTTGTCAAACGACGACTGTATCATCGATCCCGGTATTGCGCCCATTGGCGCCGACACGGAAAACAACATCCACCGGTTGATGGGGGCGTTACGGCTGATCCACGATGACCCCGCATTCGCGGGTGTCCACATGTCGGTCGGGCTCAGCAACTTCACCGTCATGCTGCCGTCACGGTGCGCCGACGGGTCGCCGGTCAAGTTGCCGCTTGCCAACGCCTTTCTCACGCGTGCCATGCCGCTCGGGCTCGACATGATCATCGGTTCCGCCAAGCTGGCCTACGGCGCACTACCCGAAGGCCACCCCGCGCTCCAATGCTTTGATGACTGTCTCGCTCTCAGCGATTTCGACGTGTTGATGCGCGTGCAGGAGTTTTACTCCTGACGTTGCTATCATTCCCGTACGCCGAGCAAGCGCCGATAGTAGCCCGGCATCTGGGTCATGACATCGAGTTTCTCCAGATAGGGATCAACCGCTTCGGGAGGGATCGGGAAAGTGGTCGTCGAATCAAAGAGTTTTTTCGTGTACATTTCCATGATCATGCACTGCTGACGCGGCACGCCGATCCGGCGATGCATCGCGCGCCAGAGTTCTGAAATCGGACGTTCGCGCACATTGCCGAATGAGAGCGGCACGAAATCGCAGGGATAGAGATTGCCCGCCGCATCCAGATAGGAGTGTTGGGTTCCTGCGCCGCAACCGAAGCGGTTCTTGTCCTCGGTGTAGGCGAACACAGATATTTTCGGCCCCTCCTTTTTCTTGTTCATAGCGACGCTGAAGGCGCACAGTTCGTCACGTTCCGCCTGGGTCAAAATACGATCTTTCGCAATCGCCACAAGACGCCCGGTCGGCATGTCCTCGAGCACGCGCACTTCATGGGCGCCCAAGGTCTTGGACAGTTCAATGACCTTCTGGAGATGCCCGGTACGCAGAGCGTCAGGCTCGACAACCGTTTGCGTCATGGTGTACAAGCCAGCTTCGCGGCAGACCTTGACGGCGGCCGTGGCCGCATCAAATGCCCCTTCCCGGCCGCGCAGGTTGTCCATGCGCTTAGGGTCCGCATCATCCAGACTGATTCCCACCGCAAACAAGCCGGCTTTCTTGAAGGCGCGGGCCTTTTCCAAGGTGAGGCCGTATCCTGACGTGAAGAGAAAAGAGACCGAGCGCTCGTCAATGGCGGCGATCAGATCAAGCAGGTCACTCCGCACCATGGGTTCGCCCCCCGTAAAACCAATGATGGCGGTGCCCATATCTTGAAGGTCGGCAAGTACGCGCTTCATCTCTTCTGTCGTCAGCTCTTGCGCAGGGGGCCGGCCGACGGCGCTACAATGAACACAGCGATAGGGGCATCGATCCGTGACGGCGATATAGATGGAGATCGGAGCGCGGCGGCGTCCGGAGACTTGTCCGTCAAACGCGCCGTGCGAAGTATCCATCGCATCCAAGACCCGATCCGCCGCCTTGGAGGGGATCGGAGGCAGGAACGAGGAGTAGACCAGTTTGTCTTCGAAGGGCACCACCTTTTCTTCCCCCGCCGAGCGCCAGGCCGACCGCAAGAGGTTAGCGAACGAACAGCGCGGATCCTTGCGGAACATCACATAGGACTTGATGAACAAACGGATAGCCGCAGGACAGAAGAGCAGTTTTATACGATCACGCACGTTCATCATGGCTCGCTCCTTTTCTTCCGACAACCATAAACGCCAAGGCGGAAAGATTCTGAATTTCTGTTGAGAAGCCTTTTTTGGCGAGGAGTTCTTGAATTTCCGCCGGAGTGACAAAGACCGAATCATCCACAAAAAGCTTTTCAAACCAATAGAAAAGGCGTCCTCTCCAGCCTGTGACATGAAACTCATGAATCACGAGGACACCCTCTGGTTTCAATACGCGGCACATTTCAGAGATCGCACGCTCGACCTGTTTGATATGGTGCAAGGCATCCGTACACAAGACAGCATCAAACTCCTCCGCCTCAAAGGGAAGCGCAAGCGCAGAGGCTTCTACGGTCTCCAACTTGCGGCCACGTGCCACACTGAGCATACCCGGCGAGAGGTCAGCCACAACCACACGCGCATAGCGCTCCGTGACGCACGAAGCCAGATACCCCGTTCCGCCGCCCACATCCAGCAAGGATGAGTTCGGGTTTTGGGGCTTCAGCACCTGTTGAATCGCCGCGACGTGATAGAGCCCCCAGCGTTCCATGAATCGGTCATACCACGGCGAGAAGCGATTAAAGAGCGGCAGCCCTCTTGATCGTTTAAAACACCAACACCCGCAGACGACCAGCACGCCGACGACCAGAGCAGCAATCAAGGTGCATGACATAGAACTCATGGCGCGCCCTTTGCAATTAGATAGATCAACAGGGGCGCCCAAAAGGAGCAGGAGGCTCCGACCCACATGGCATGGAGGAGAACATGCCGTCCCGAAGCGGCCATGATTCCTGGCAAAAGAATGTCCATGGAGGAGACCCCGCCCGGGGTGACACTCAGCAGCGCATAACCGCTCCGGCTCACCAGCGGAATCATCAGGAGGGCGATCACATCGCGAAACAGGTTTACAAGGAAGGCGACGTTGCCGAGGGCGGGGCCGCGTAATTCCTGCACCAAGGGACCGCCCAGCGTTTGCCAGCCCATCGCCGCTCCACACAACATACTGTCGCGCCATCCGTATTTCAGAAGCAGTCCCGTTCCGGCACAGAAGCACAAGGTGCCCGCCATAACGGCCACGGGGAGAACGAGCAACACGAAAAGGGCGACACCTTTTGAGGAGGTGGTGCGGCCGGAAAATGTCCGCAATTCTTGAGCGCTCTGAAATCCAACCGTCAGAATCAAGAGGAAGAGAAACAGCTTAATCGCTGACCCCACAGCTACAGCAGGCAGGAAGATGCCGCTGACAAGACCGCCGAGCAAGAGCGCGAGCGAGCCACAGACAGGCCGCCAAGGATCTATAGACTGTTCCGGTGAACCGACAGTGCAGTCACCAGCAGGTCGTGTCGCTTTCGTTGCCGACGACCTTTTTTCGACCGCAACGAGCAAGAGAAAGGAGAAAACCACACTCCCTGTCGCTGCGGCGACAGCGAGGACACCCGCGGCGGCAACATCCCTCCACCCCGAGTCACCGCACAAGAAGGAGGTCGCCATTTGGAAGCCAAACAAAGCGATCAAGAGATATCCGCACCCTATCATGATCCTGTGCGCAATCTCAAAGAGGCGCGGTCGGGAAACGCACGCGCCCAATAAGAGCCCCGCAAAAAATATGAGGTAATAGATCACGGATCTGTAACCCCGATGGTAAACAAATAGCCCAAAGAGGTGTCCTCTCGTGCAAGTTGCTCTTGGAGTTCAGTGAGGAAACGGAGACCGCCGGCCTCATTCTGCGCAGGGGGCGTGCGGCACGTCAGGAAATCGCGAAGACAAAAACGGACCCCTCGCTTTTTTGCAAAAGAGGCCAACAGATGCTGGTAGTCTTCCGTACTTAAGAAAGAGGAGACATCACTGAGCGAATACTTGTTGCACGTTGCGAGCGCTGGATCGGATATCACGTCAGCGAGCGCTGCCGTGCGGTACGTGATGCGTCCGATTCTCGCCTTCATGAAATCGAAGTTTTCTTCGCGAAGATAGGGCGGGTAATGAAGCGGATCAAAAAAGCGACCGTGAAAAACAAGCGCCATCATAAAGCTTGAACGCGCCAGATGGTTCTCAAGGAACTCTGTCATGCGCTCATAAATATACTTCCACGCCGGTCGTTGCGGATCTGCGTAAGCATAGAAACCGGGGTCCCTCAGAACAAAGCGGAAGGCGACAGGGTTGAACGAGAGGCGCAGGAAAAGACGCCACCCCGCCGTGTTCCACTGTTCGTGCACAAACTGGCGCTGTTTCTCAAGATCATCAAACGCAAAGAGCTGGCGAATCTTTTTGCCGCGCATCGCGCACATCTGAACGGATGCCATTCGGAAATAGCGTTCCCAGCGACCTTCGTAGAGAACCCCCCTCTCAAGCATACGCCGCCGGTCGTCAAACCATCGAGCCGCCCCGGCAGAAAGCTGCGGACGCAGCGCATGATAACTTTCCCAGCGCGGTTTGACGCTGGGGTGCAATCCCAAAAACTGGACAAACTCCGGATAATCGAACTCACGGATCGCGGCCAGCTTCAACTCCAAAAGATAGTTCTGCGCAGGATTCAGATCAAACGCAAGAATGCGTGCCGGATCACCCAGAAGAAGATGGAGCGGTCGATCGCCACTGCCCGTGATGCAACAGACCGAGTCCGACGGCGAGATGTCCAAAGCTTTTAGCTCTGTCAGGCCATCCTCATTGCAGGAGCTGTAATTCAACGCTGTGAAAAAACTCACCTGATCTCCGATCAAAAAATAGAATCGGCATTGCCGTGTGTTTTCCTACGTGTGTATTATGTCGTATCCGCTCGCTTTATGCCACCACAATACGCAACACGACTAAACTCCCTTCTCGCCCACTCCGCTCACGGATGGTACACTTTTCTTCCGTCATGAAAAAAGAAACCGACATGGAGCAGTTTATTGCCACGGGTGAGGCGGTGGCGGACTACGTGCGCCATCTGGAAGCCCGTCCGTGAAGCGTCTGCCGGATGATGCGCCGCTTCCGGGCGGCTACCGCGAAATGTGGCGGATCGCCGCGCCGCTGCTCCTCAGCATGGCGTCATACACGATCATGCAGTTCTGCGATCGTGTGTTCCTCTCGCGATACAGCAGCGTGGCCATTCAGGCCGCACTGCCGGCCGGCAGTCTGGCGCATACGTTGATCTGTTTTTTTCAGGCTTTAACCGGCTATGCAGGTACGTTCACCGCGCACTACCACGGTGCCAAGGAACCCGAGCAATGCGTGCGCTCCGCCGCGCAGGGGATTTGGCTGGCGCTCGCCTCATGGCCGTTGATCCTGTTGCTGATCCCGGTCGGGCTCTGGATCATCGCAATGAGCGGCCACGCGCCCGATGTGGCCGCAGCGGAGCGCACCTATTTCCTGATCCTGATGGTGGGCGGCATCACCGTGCCGCTCAATTCTGCGGCCGGCGGTTATTTCATGGGCATCGGCCGCACGACAGTCAATTTGATCTCCAATGCTTTCGGTTGTTCGTTGAACGTCGCGCTCAATTACGCAATGATCTTTGGTCACTGGGGGTTTCCCGAGATGGGCGTCGCGGGTGCGGCGTATGCAACGCTCATATCGGGCGGCGCGGTCTGCCTGATCCAACTCGTCCTCTTCTGGCGCGATCCGGTCTTTCAGGCGATGGGCCTGATGCGGGCACTGAAGCCGGATGCCGCGTTGTTGGCGCGGATCATCCGTTTTGGTACCCCGTCCGGCTTGCAGTTGCTGATGGATGTCGGGTCGTTCATGGTCTTCATCATGTTGACCGGGCGCATGGGCGAACTGGCGTTTGCGACCAGTAACATCGCGCTCAGCATCAACCATCTGGCCTTCGCGCCGCTTTTAGGTTTCGGGACGGCGGCCTCGATCGTGGTAGGCCAGCATCAGGGCGCGCAACGCCCTGCGGCTTCCCAGCGTGCCGGATACACCGGCCTCAAGATGGGACTGATCTACATGTGTACGATCGGCGCGACCTTCGTGCTGTTTCCGCACGCGTATTTCGAGCTGTTCCGCCCGAAGAACGCCGGGTTCACGGCAGAGGAGATGTTAGGGCTAGGACGTAACATGCTGCTACTGGTGACCGTCTCGGGGCTATTGGACACCGTAAGCATCGTCCTGAGCGGCGCGCTAAAAGGAGCGGGCGACACACGCTTCGTCATGATCTACATGACCGTTGGCTCGTGGCTGATGCTGGTTCCCGGTGCCCTGCTGTTGCTATGGGCGGGCGTGGGCATTCTCGGACTCTGGGGCTGGCTCGCCGCGTATATGTGCGTGCTGGCGGTAGGCTTCTGGTGGCGCTGGCGGCTGGGCCGTTGGAAAACGATCCGCGTTATCGGGAACCGCGCCTTCATCCCGCGAGAGTAAAATTACCTATTACTTCTCTCCGTCACATCTCAGCCAAAGGCCGCGCAAAGTACTTGGCGAGGGTCTCGTTAAGCTCGGCACTGAAGGCCAGCGCGGAATCGTTCAGATTGTTGAGCCCCAGCGCCTCTGCCGGTTCGCCGTCATCCAAAACCACCTTCGCAATATCGGCGACTGTGAGCGTGTCGCCGCAACGGTAGAGCAGGTACTCGCCCGGCCGATCCGCGACCTCCGCCAGAATCTGATTGCGCACGAGGTCTTCCAGAATGTCGTTGACGAATCGGACGGGGATCCTGTGTTTTTCAGCGTAGGCCTCCGCCGCGAACGGGCCGCCCGCGTTGGCCTTGGCGTGGCGCGCGGTTTCGGCGCAGAGCGTCAACGCCAGTAGCAACCGCGCGCGCAGGCTGGCGCCGGCCGCGTGTTGTTCGCGCACGTAGGTGTCCTGATGCTGCATCGCAAAGCTGATCTCCGCTCCCAACAGTACAATCTGCCAACTCGTATACACCCAAAGCAACAAGATCGGGAGCACCGCAAAACTCCCGTAAAGCGTGCTGTATTTGGCGATACCAATTTGGAGCATCGCGCAGAGTTTGAGCCAGCCGCCAAACAGGATCAGGGTGACGCAGCCGCCGACCAGTGCGGGCACCAGCTTGACCCGCGTGTTCGGCATAAAGCCCAGCAGGAAGGCAAAAGCCAGCGAGCCGATCAGTAACGTCACCGAAAGCTTGAAGAGTCCGCTGTTCAACAGCGAGCGCGTCGCGTCTGAGACAACGCCACCCACTGTCTTCTCCATGAAGCCGGTCACCAACGAAGCTACCGGCACGCTCGATGCCGCCGTCACCAGAAATGGCAGAATCAGACACACGCCAAGGTAGTCGAAACATTTCCGCACAAATGGACGTTGTTGCTCGACGCCCCAGACTTGGTTGAAACTCGACTCGACCTTGCTCAGCATGCCGATCACAGTCCAAAGCAGCATTACCGCGCCGATTCCGCCGAGCGTGCCGAACTCAAGCTGGTCGAGCTGCGCGAAGAGCTGGTCGGCGATCTCCCGCACCTGCTCGGAAAAGGCATGCGCCACCCCGTCCGACACCTCCCCTTCTGCGATGCCCTCGGCCTGTACCTTCGCCTCGACCGACTGCTCCATCTGCGCCATCCAGGCGTTCAGGTGCTTGTCGAATTGCGCTTTCGCCAAGTCCGCACCGCCGAATGCGCGCGCCATCGCCAGCGTCAGTGCCAAAATCGGAATCAATGCCATCAAAGAGAAGAAGGTCAGCGAGGCGGCGTGCAGCGAGCACTGGTCGTTCTTGAAACCGGAAAGCACCAGCGACACGAGGCGCACCGCATACACGCCGATCCTATGAAACCACGGCAAGGTGCGGCAGTCGGTCTCCCATACGCCCTTATTGAGAAAGGCACGGCAGTCAGCAAACAACGCTTTGATTTTCATGCGCGAATCCTTATGGCTTTGGTCGAGGCCGGACAGACATACTCGCAACAGCCGCATCCGGTGCAGCGTGCAGCATCAATGATTATCCGGCTCGCCATGTTTTCAGCATCCCAGGCCATGTCGAGCGCGCCGTACGGACACGCTCCAACACAGGCGCCGCACTCGCGGCCAAAACCCAACAAACAATGTTCCTCATCCATACGCGCCGTTCCCATCGGACGCACATGCTTGTTTTTCCGTGTGAAACGCGGAATCGCGCCGCTCGGGCAGACCTGACCGCACCTGGCACAGGAAGGCGGGCAGTAACCGCTGTCAAACGAAACCTCCGGTGCCAGCACGCCGACCCAGCCGTTGCCGACGCCGCCGAAACGAATGATGCCGCTGGGGCAACTCCGCACGCATGCTCCGCAGCGCGTGCAGAGCCGCGTGAAACGCGCGTCACCCGCACTGGCCGGAGGGCGGACCGCCGCCTCCGAAGTGCCGCCACACACAGGGCGTAGAGCCAAACGGTAGCCAGCGCCCAACCCGAGCCCCAGAAACGCGCGTCGTCCCAGTGCGGCGCTTTCGCGACATCGCGCCGCCTTATCCACCAGCATCCGCAACCTAAAGGGGAAACGAATCAGATCCTGCAAGGCCCCCAGCGGACAGAGCCGGCCGCACCAGAGTCCGGGAGCGAGAAACGCAAGCAGCAGCAGCGCAGGCAAGCCAGCCGCCGCAAGCCAGTCGCGCAGCTCAAGCCGACGCCGCGCCGCACCGAACGCCGCATTGAAAATCACCAACGGATCAAGCCAACCGAAGAGCGGATAGCCTACCAGCGCCGCACCAACCGCCAGCATAACAAGCCACAGCCCCACGCGCGGCACGCGCGAGACCCAGTTGCGCCGCGGCACCCAGCCAGCCAGCGCATCCTGACAGGTTCCGGTCGGACACAGCCACCGACAGAAGGCGCGCGGCCAGATCAAACTGAGCAGCGCAGGCACGAGCGCACCCAGCAAAAAGGCCCCGCCGACACCGGCCGCCAGCGTCACCAAAGCATTGAATGGGCTGAGCGCAGGCACCACGCCCGCCAGCCACACCGGCTCACGACGCGGCCAAGCACACGCTGCCGCCGCCACGAGAGCCACAGTGCGCACCACCCGCCTCCCCCACTTTCTCCAAACACGCTTATCGATTCTACTGCCTGACATCATCGCTCATCATACTCTCCCCACGCCACGAATGCAATTTGGTTTCGGGGTTCACGCTATTCGTCATCTGTTGTGGGTGCGCCCCACTCCTTCAGCTTGGACGTGATAAATGCGATACTCTGATCGTGCGTGGCGCGTGCGCCGAGTGTGGCGGGCAGTACGGGGCCGCAGGCGAAACGGATCGGCTTGTTGGGATCGACCTCGCCGAAATCTTTGATCCATTTGCCGGTCTTGAGGAAATCGGTCTTGACCGCCAGCGGCACGACTGGCACGCCAGCGCGTTCAGCCAGCTTAGAGCCCAGCGAGTTGAATTTCTTGCCGTCGAAGACCGCTTGCCGTGTGCCCTGCGGGAAGAGCAGAATCGAGTGACCTTCGGCCAGCCGCTGCGCGCCGACCTCCAGCACGGTCTTCAGGTCTTCGCGTGCGTTTTTGCGCGTTATCGGAATGCATCCGATACGCAGAGCGGCCTTGCCGACCAGCGGAATCTCGGCCAGGCTTTTTTTGAGGACAATCGCGATCTTGCCGAAGGTGAGCAACGTCGCGGGAAAGACAAAGGTCTCAAGCGTGCTCATGTGGTTGGAAACATAAACGACCGGTCCGTCATAGGCGGCGCGCTGCTCAAAACCCTCGAAGGTCATCACGCCGCCCAGCTTTTCCGCAAAGGTCACCGCAGCCATGCAGGTGCGTCCCCATATGTCGTAATCCAGACGGCGGAAGAGGTGTCTGACGGCACAGCGCACCGCAATGCCGATGATCGTAAACGCATAGCGGAACGAGTTGAGCGGCGAGATGCGCAGCGTCTCTACCGGCCGGGTGGCGGCGGCCGTCTCGTAACGCCCCGTCGTACGTAATGCGTGTTGGAATTCTTGATAGGTGCTCATAGTGAAATGGGGTGCCTTAACGGCCTCCTTGTGCGAATTTCCTAACTGCCATTGTTCGTCGCCAACACCAGTAGTATCCCCGATACCGATTTCTATGACAAGCCTGAAAGGAAGTGGAGTTCTGATTGGGGTGTGATTTTATTTTGTTGAAGATTATGCGGTCTTGCGGTGCGAGCGGTAGTGTGCGTGGATGGCCGCCATGCTCACGGCGTTGCTGTGCCGCCAGTGCATGCCGGCCTGTTTGCAGCGGCGCACGATGAGCACGCGCACGGCTGCCTCGACGTGCCCGGTCCCGATGTAGCATCCCTGTTTCCTGAGCCAGCCGTAGCGCATGTTGTCCTTGCGTTTCTCCAGGTAGCGCAGGTCTTTCATCGCGGCCGGCGAGGCGTCCAGCTCCTTCTGGTAAAGCCGTCTGAGGCGCTTCACGGCGCTTTCCGCGCCGATCCTGTAGAGGAGGCCGCGGCAGAAGCGGAACTCCCGTTCCGCGGCGGGCTGCTCCAGCCCCAGCGCGAGGCAGCAGGCGTGGAGGTGGTCGGCGGCGTGGGGGAAGTCATTGACGAACAGGGCGTGGGGGAAGGCGTCGCGGAGGGAGTCCTCGAGCGCGGACTCCCCGTCGGCGAGGCAGGTCATGCGCTCCGCGGTGCCGCTGCCGCGCGCCACGCCGTGCTTCCTGATCAGCGGCGTCACCTCGCCGATGGTCCCGCCGGAGACGATGTAGGAGAACGACCCGGGCCACGGGACGGGCCGCCCCCGCTTGTCCAGCCAGCCGTATTCGCCGAAGACGGCGGCGCGGATCTGCCGCGTGCCGGCCTCGCCGTCCTTTCCCTTCACGCCCTCCGTGTCCGCCTTGCAGCAGTTGGCCGCCCCGCCGTCGGCCATGCAGAATAGCGTCCGGGGCACCGGCTTCACGGCCGCGGCGGGCTTGCGCGGGTATTCCCTCACGTCGGGCCCGGGTGTCTGCTGTCCCGCGACGCATCCCTCCCCGAAGGCCAGCGTCATCTTGCGCAGCTTGGACGCGCTGATGTCCACGCCGGTCAGGCGGCGCAGCATGCCGGCGCCCTCCCGGAACGAGCCGCACAGCGCCCCGCAGCGTTCC